>Ga0210410_10000035_pt1 | contig 240703 bp, 218 predicted proteins | sample IncBWC4MmetaG_FD_161058 | JGI IMG/M metagenome (GOLD analysis project Ga0210410, IMG submission 161058) | Forest soil microbial communities from Barre Woods Harvard Forest LTER site, Petersham, Massachusetts, United States - Inc-BW-C-4-M | ecosystem: Environmental > Terrestrial > Soil >... | reverse complement strand
CCAGAGAAGCCGACGCGGTTGCACACAGGATTTGTGAACGGCTGGCCAGCGATCACGAGGAGCCTCAGCTTTCCGTGAGCGTCGGAATTGCGGTTTATCCTGAGGACGGCACAACCATCGAAGTCTTGTTTCATGCAGCGGACCGCGCGCTCTACAAGATGAAACAACCGAAGACTGCACTGTGACCTAACCCAGGCATTTCCGAGCCTGTCCGCGCTAGTAATCCATCTAATCCCATGTGCCTTTAATCCGGGGACGCTAACAAGCCCGCATCGCAACTCCGTGTTGGCCTTTAGGACTGGTTTCGTCTGGCTGCGACTCGCCGTCGAGGGGCGGCCGGAATTCGACCCAGCCGTCATCGTTTTCAGAAGCGAAATGTTCAAAATTGAACAGATTTATCTTTCTGTCCGCGATAAAAAAGGCCCGCAATTAACCGAACCCGAGAGGATGACACAAATGATGACTGAGGGAAAAAACGAGTCCTTGCCTATCTACACTACCTGGCTCGGTAAACCGGTGGTTCTGCTCATACAGATCCGTCAAGGCCGCGTCCCAATACCTTGCAGCATCATCGGCGAATCCGACGCCGACTTGCGCGTTCTCCTCCACGCTGGGTGGGAGATGGATGTCCGAAAAGACTTGATTCTAGCCATCGAAGAGGACTCCGTTCGCGTGAATACGCGCCCGAATTGACGCAGCCAGCGGGGGTCTCCATTGTTTGGCAACCCGTGCGGCTGTCTTTCAGTGAATTTTGCTGCGCACGGAAGAGAGTGCCGTGAAACATCACCAATATTCCGGCTGGCGACGCGCGGATCAAATCGCGCGAAAGGAGAAAATCCATTAGGCAGAGCACCAGGGACAAATCGAAGGACAAGTTTCACGAACTGAAAGGCAACCTCAAAAAAAAGGTTGGACGGGCGGCAAACAAGCCCAATCCGGAAGTCAAAGTCCAGCACGAACGGATCGGCGGGAAAATCCAAAAGAAAATCGGTGAAGGGGAAGAAACACTCGGAGCGGAGTCTGCCTGGGTCCGTTTCTGCGGGATTATGGGGGACGCCATCCCACCCTCTCTTCGCCGCATTGAGATCAGTCGTGCAAAACAACGCTAAGGAGAGAGGCGTTTATTTGCAACCCGCCGTTGTATTTGATGAAGCCCATTTTCTTGAATTTATTCATGAAAAAATTTACGCGGGAGCGCGTGGTGCCCACCATTTCCGCCAGCGTCTCTTGAGGTATTTTGGGAAGCACCCTTTGCGGTTTATCCTCCTTACCATAGCGGGCAAGCAGCAGAAGAGTGCGCGCCAGGCGTTTCTCGCTGGAGTTGAAGAGCTGGTCGATCAAATCCTCCTCGATTCGGATGTTGCGTTCCAGCATGAAGGCGATGAAGCGATCGGAAAACGCGGTTTCGGCATGGAGCACCCGGAACATTTCTCCGTTGTCAATCTTTAGCACCGTCACATTCTCAACGGCCGTGGCGGTTGCCATTCGCTTCGGCTGCCCTGCCAATCCTCCCTCACCTATAAAGTCACCCACCCCCATCATCCCCACCACGGCTTCTTTGCCGGTCTGGGAGACGACGGAGATCTTCACCGCGCCTTTTTGAATGTACAGGATGTTCTTGCAGGGATCGCCCTGGGAGAATAGCGTCTCTTTTCTCCCGAACTCCATTATGGTTCTCGCCACGCCGGCCGAAGTGAGAAAGGCTTCGGCGTCGAAAGTGCTGGGCCTGCTCTTTGGGTTTGCTCGTTTGCTTGTTTTCATAACGCTCACCTCATGTCATTGTGTCCACCCCGGCGACCGGGGCTCGTCCAGTACGTTCGATCGTCAGATCGCCGGGGAAATCCGGAGTCGTCTGGAGCGCTGCTGGTTCTTGGGTGCTCAATGCAGACGTGCGAGGCATATTCCTTCTCGCGTTGGCTTAGGTAGTTCTCTTTCATCTCTTCTAGACTGCTGCCACGCAGCGGATCCGAAGGGTTGAACGTCCAGGCGCATTGAGAGCAACCCCAAGCTTCCAGGCGGGCGGTTTTGATCCATGTCATCTGTCTCATAAAAGTTTTCTTGGACTGTCGCTCTTCTCTCTTCTTCCGGAAATTTACTTCACGATGAAAATCAATCGATCCCCCAGGACCTCACTGTAAAGGCGGCGGCGGCGAAGGCGGCGTATACGGCTCACTCGTGTTGGGGCGGGATTCCTTAACAGCAGGCATCCGGTTGCGACAGCTTTTGGTTCGCTGGTTTGCTGCCGGAGAACCTTCTCAGCGACCTCAACAGGGACTTGATCGAATTGCGTTTTCCTTTTTTGCATGGTCGTCGTTCCTCTTGCTGCCTGTACCGTAGCAGGCCTTACCTGATACGGGGAGAATCTTTAATATATCTTCGGCAGAACTTACGTCCCTATTAGGGGGAATTGCGATCTCGTTAAGGGGGCCAGTCAGTGTTTTTTGGGGGGGTGCCACAGATGCGGGTGCGTGTCATCGTTCGTGTATATTTCAGTTGTGCTGGACACTACGCCTATGGTATTAATACGTGGCGTTAGTTATACGTTTGGAGTGCGGGAGGTTTACCGTGAATACGAACAAAATTGCAGCGCATTTCAAGACGTTGGACCTGGGGGACGTTCCTCATTCACGAGCCGGAAAACACAAGAAAATTGTAACCATGATTTTGCGCGACCTCGACCAACTTAAGGACGGCGCCGCCCTTAGGGTTCCTCTGGCCGAGCTGGGAAACACCAAGGAAAACGTCCGTTCGGCGTTGAACCGCGCCACTCGAAACGCCAAACGGAACGTCGCCACAGCAACGGATGAGAACTACCTGTACGTTTGGAATACAGTCAAGTCCTCTTAAACGCCGCGATTGTCCGCTTGATTGCCATTCCCAATGCAGCGAAGAATCTCTCTCCCTAAAATCAAAGGACAGAGAGGCCCCTTGGCACGCAGTGTGCCCCGGTTCATCGAGAACGTTCTCAGTGAACGGAACGGAACCGTTTCGAAGATATTCACAACTTGTTAGCTTAAGGCGCGGATGATCTCTTCGCAACTCAGGCGGTCGGCGATGTTCTGAAGAGCGAAATTTATTCCTGCATTCTGCCAGGCGTCGTCGATGGTGGACGTGCCGTCGGTGGCTACGACGATCTCATAGCCCGCATCGGCGCCGTGTCTCGCGGTGTGTTCGATGGAGAAGTTGGTCCACGCCCCGGTAATCACCAAAGAGTCGATCCCGTATCCTTGTAGGATCGTGTCGAGCTTGGTGCCGTGAAACGCGTTCATGCGCATCTTTTCGACCACGATGTCGCCCTTCTGAGGCTCGAGTCCTTCGACCGCCGCCGCGCCCCAGGTCCCGCGCACGACCGCCTTGCTTTCCGCGATGCCGCGAAATAACGGGGCGTTTAACTTGAGGCCCGGCGCTCCGGGTTCGACAATGTAGTGAACGTGAATCACAATCGAGCCGGCCTTGCGCATTGCTCCGGCCAATTTGCTCACGTTTGTAACAATATTCTGCTTCTTCGCGTGCGCAGGCGCCCCAGAGGACGCGAACGCGCCGCCTTCCGCGATGACGTCGTTTTGTAGATCTTGTATGATGAGCGCCGTTTTTGCCGGCTGGAGCTTCCGATCGGCCATATTTCCCCTCAGCGCATATTCATGTAGGCAACAGGGTTTCCGCGAATTTTCATCTTAATACGATAGATCGACGTCGAGCACGCGCAGTAAAGCTCGTCCCACTTCGGTCCGCCCCAGTTCAGATTTCCAGCGTGTTCGGGCATTCGGAGGACGCCCAGATGCTCGGCCGCAGGGCTGAAAACCCATATGCCTCGGGGGCCCGTGACGTAGATATTCCCTCGCTCGTCGCATTTCATGCCGTCGACGATGCCGCCCTCGAGGACTCCATTGCCAATTTTCTCCGCGAAGATACGGCTGTTGCTGAGTGATCCGTCGCGAGCGACATCGAACACGCGGATAAGGGCTCGCGGTGAATCGTTCACATACAGAAACTTTTCATCGGGGGAGAAGCACACACCATTTGTCTGGCCAAAATCGTCCGCCTCCAGGTGCAGCTTGCCATCGGGCGAAACCCGAAAGAGGCCCTGAAAGCTCAAATCTTGTTTACGCTCAAGGCCAAAAACCGGCATCCGGCCGTACGATGGATCGCTAAAATAGACAGTGTTGTCGGAGCGAACCACGACATCGTTGGGGCTGTTGAGCTCTTTCCCTTGCCAGTGGGACGCGATAACCTTGCGCTCCCCCGACCGCGTTTCCATCACCAACATGCTGGTGACGTGTTCGCAGACGTACAGATTGCCGGCGCCGTCGTAGGTCATGCCATTGCATTTGTTGCTCGGATTGCGCACCTCCGAGACTCCGTCCGCAGCGCTCCAGCGGCGGCGCACATCGCTGGGCATGTCACTGAAGTACAGGCATTGCTCCCTCGGATTCCAGATGGGACCTTCGGTGAATCGAAAGCCCGTGCAAAGTTTTTCGACAACCGCGTCCTTATCGACCAGCCGCAGCATTTCAGGAGATTTCACTTCGACAGAATCACCCATTCAGTTTTTGCGCCTCCTGAATTTCTCTCGCCCTAGGTGCCTCCACTACCTTCCTGATCACAACGAGGGACTCATCGAGTACGCCTCGGGGCGATGCGCCATAATTTCGCATACAAGTATGCTGGGATGTTTCTTTGGGTCGCGATATCCCGCAGCATCCTATGGGACATCGGAGTGGACTGTCAACCACGCTTCCTCAGCGTGTGGCGGCAGCATAGACCTGCGTATCCGGATGGAACTCGGCCCAGGCGAACCACAGTCCCGGCTGCGGAACGATGCGGTCGAGCTTTTGACCCTTGAGCTTCCCCTCGACACACTCCCCGTAAGCGCTCCATTTCGATCCGGTCTCGTTGTCCTGAATCGTTCCGGCGCCCGGTGTGTGAAACGTGAGCGTCCGGTTGCCTAGCTCACGCGAGAATGCGGTCGTTGTATCGCTTGTAACGGCGTAGACAACAAGAACCGCCGCCGAACCCACGTTGTCATTCACCACGGGTTCCTTGCGTAGCGTTGAGACTGGATAGGCTTTGTGGGTATCACGAATCTCGATTCCGATTACCTGCTCGTAGTTCGGCAAGCGGGCGTCTTGTTCCCGGATCAATTCCCGGTCCGGCTTCTTGTTGCTGCCGTACGGGACGGTCGAGACCCTCTTGGCCATGAATTCGTAACCGTCCATGTAAGCGGCTTCAGGGACCAACACGAGCGTGTCCGGATGTTGTTCGTGCCATTCTCCCCACGTCGTGAATAGGAAGGGAACCATCGTCAAACGCTTCCCTTTCATCGGTCCCTCAAAGCAATCGCCGCCGATCTGCTGCCAGTGGCTGCCGGTCTCCGTGTCGAGCATAAAGAAGTTATTTCCTCTGTTGCCAGCTCTCTCGAACGATAGCTTCTTGCCATCTACTTCGCTCCTGTACACGAGAGGCGTGTTGCAAAGCGCGCACCAAGTGGCGATGATGGACATATCTTTCAAACTGTCTTGTACAACGTGGTGAAACGCCAACACGCTTGGCTGATAGGCTTTGGAAACTCCGTTCTCGCTCACGCCCACCACCCGATCATCGCCCTTTAGAAAGTCCGCCTTCGCCGCTGGAACGAAGTGAGGTTCGCGGAGAGGAACAAAAGGCATGGGAGCGCGGTCTTCCCGCTGCGGCGGCTGCGCGACCAGCGGCGTTGCTGCCAGTAAAACCAACCCGATTACTCGAAGCCACATTCGGTTAGTCATATCAACTCCTCCCAGGCATTCTTCATGCGTAGCCTACTCGGGTGTCTCGAATGCTGTCAATCAAGGACACGACCGATTGGGACAAACTCAGGAGGTGAAATTCTCGGACTTGGGATCCTTCAACCGGGCGATTTATTCTCACGTTCATGAAACGTACGGCGCGGCGCTCACTCTTCCGCAGGAGCTGGGCGAAATCGGTGTTGGAATCATTTCCTTGCCGATTTCGCCCTCGCACCTGGAAACAAAGTATGATTGGCTACTTTGACTGTGGCTGTGATGGCGTGCTTTGCTCGGAGACGTTCGTAGCCACAAATTGACCGCCGGTTTCTTGGTATTCAACAGTTGCAGTCGTCCCGGAGCCGATATGGCCCTGAACCACTGTGTTCTTGTCCAAAACAAATTGCATCGTGCGCTTGCTGCTCGCCTGGTTTACTTCCAGGGAGAACGCCTTGCCGCCTGTTTCGACGGCCGTCACTTTTCCGGTCACGGACTTTGCCTGCTCAGACTGCTGTCCTGACTGGGACTGCAGAAGCAAGGGCCGCGCTTGCACCGACACGGCCAACAGGAAGCTTGCAAGAAAAGCGCAAGACAGGAGTTTTCGTATCATCGACATGTAAACCTCCTTGATGTGTGGGAGGGCACACTCATATGTGCACGCACTGCTCCATGAGTGCGGGAAATGTGCATGGGCGCGCAAACGTATGCACCCTATACGGTTTACGGAGTCGAGCCCTTGTTGTAGTTCTATTCTGCGTGGGAATATGAGAACTTTTTTCTAGGCGGATGCCGATTCTTCCTACGCAAAATCAAGTGAGTTGGCGAGTTTGCCTGATTTCCTCGGGCACCTTAGTCAAGGCAGCACGGGCGCGTGGCGCTCATCCACGTGAGCATGAGGTTCAGCGCGCCGCATCCTGGCGGCCTATGCACAGGTGTGAGGTTCGGCTCTATCGGCGGAAGCCTCCGCGGAATCCCCCCCCGAACCTAGGTCCGTAGAATCCGGAGTACCCGAAGTAAAGACCGGGATAAAATCCCCAGCCGTACCAGGGATCAGGATAATAGTAAGAAGGTCGCGGATACGGAGGTCCGGTTAGGACGCGGTGCCGAGGATTGGCATATGCATCTTGGTCTCCACGGTAATCCGACGGACGTACGGGTTGAAACGCCATCTGGCTTTGTTCGGTAGAAATGCTCAGCGGGACTTCGAGGCGGAAGGTTAACATCGACTCAGGTGGGATAACGGTTGGTCTGCCGCGCGTGGTCAGCACCCCGATGATTCCAGCAACGGCTCCAGCGCCCGCGCCGATCGCGGCGCCTTCTCCGCCCTCGGCAGCGGCGCCGATGGCCGCGCCAAATCCTGTGGTCGTCGCCACACCTGCGGCATCTCGCCCGTTCGAAGTGCCCGCCGAGCTTTGCAGAAGTTGCGTTCTCACAGGTAGCACTTGACCGTCAACTAATGTCAGTTCGCTCAGCTCCACTCCAAGTTGGGATACCCCGCTAACGCGGCCTGCCTTTTTCGCCTGAGCCACGCGACCTGTCACGATCTGGCCACGGACCGCGACCACCCAGCCGTTGGCCACGAGCGGCTGCTCGAGCGTGGCGCTGAATTGGTCGCCGGATTGATTCCTGTCACTCGAGAGCCATTCGGTGAGGCGCACAGGAATCATGGTTCCTGCCGGCAAAGTTATCGTTGGTGGCACGACCTGGCTTGCGGGAGCTGCATTCTGGGAAGCAGCATCAGGGGTTGGTTGTCCGTCCGGTTGTTGGACCGTCGCTGTATTCTGACTCGCCTGCCTCTGACCTGCAGCCGGCAAGCTAGCAAAGCACATTCCCAGAACGAGTGAACCTACGGCAATTCCACAGATTGACTTGCGACTCTTCAAAATCATCTGACTGGGTATCATATTGTTTCCTCTCTGTTTTGAGCAAAACAATCCATTGAGACGATTCGAATTGGTGCGACGTGCAAATTGTGGCGCCGTCTCTGCTGGCACAGATGACGTGGGGGCCATACTGAGTTGCCTGGAGGCGTCCCGAGCGTTCTCGGGCGCGTCCAGCCCCTGCAAGTCGCAGTGACGATTGCTATTAGAGCGTGTGCGGTATCAGCACATAAAGTGAGTGCACAGCGGATGGTCCGCTATGTGCTACCGTGTGTGCGAAAGAATCGCATCCTGATCGGCATGTTCATCTACAGGGGATAATGCCGGGTTAAAGAACGGAGCCCAACATGGCGAGATTTCACTGGCTTTTCTTAGTAACTCTATTGATTTCTGGAACGGAAACACAAGTCGCTACAACTGCTATCCAAGGCCCGCTGAAATGCAGCGATGAGAAGATTCGCTACAGCCCGTTCGACGCGACATACTCCAATAGGATTCTCTTGAAATCAGTGACCGGCTCTCAAGATCCGCCACAGACCGCGGGAAAGATATATTCTCCTCAGCACACAATGTGGCAAGCCAGGGTTGATCCCGATACCATGAAAGACGGCCCATGGACGACCAGTGTTTATTTCGGGTCTAATGGAAACAGTGAAGTTTTGAAGCTCTTGCTCGTGGACCATGCGAGTGGAGGCGTTCAGGTCGACTGGTTGAATGAGAAGTTGGTTTTCGGCAGAGTGTGGTGGGGGCGCATATACTCAACTGATTTTGTCCTTGACCTCCAGAAACGCCAGTTTATCTACAGAGAAATGGCTCAATATGGAGATCTGATCCAGCCATGCAATTGAGTCGAGTCAAGTGGAAGGACATTGCTGAGAGCAGGCCCGGTCGTTAGTCATGCCGTGTCGGAACTCAAGTCCAAACAAGGGATCAATCGGTACGGTAGTGGCAGCCGCGGCTTTCATGGGCCTGGTCGGCTGCGTCGAGGATCAGTAACGCGGTAAGGATGCCGTTGCGCAACCCAATGATAGAGTCGCTGATTTCGCATTTTTCGTAAAAGCGGGCGATTTCGAGGTCCAGCTCGCGCAAGATTCGCATGGCGCGGTTGAGCCGCTTCTCGCTGCGTATGAGGCCGACATAATTCCACATGGTGTGCTGAATCGTGAGCCAGTCCTGGGAAATGAGCGCGGGATCGGCCGGCTCATGTTCGTAGCGCCAGCCGGCGATTTCTGGAAAATAGAATTCGCCCCCACGGGCGATGCGTTCCGCCGATCGCGCCCCGGCGCGCGTTCCCCAGACCAGGCATTCGAGCAGGGAAGTACTGGCGAGGCGGTTGGCGCCGTGCAATCCTGTGCACGCAACTTCGCCCACCGCTCTCAGGCGGTCGACTGTTGTCCCCCCATGATCGTCCGTAGCAATGCCGCCGCAACTGTAGTGCGCTGCAGGGACAACCGGAATGGGTTCGCGCGTGAGGTCAATGCCGCGCTCCATGCAAACCGCATAGATGCCAGGGAAACGTTCGCGAAGCTGCTCAGGGGGCTTGTGCGTGATGTCGAGATAGACGCAGGGTTCGCCTGATTCGAGCATGGTCTGGTAGATGGCCCGCGCGGCGACGTCGCGTGGGGCAAGCGAGCCGGCGGGATGGAACCGCTGCATGAATTCCTTGCCATGGCGATCCACCAGGCGGCCTCCTTCTCCGCGCACCGTTTCCGAAATCAGGAAACAGCCGTCGGGCGCGAGTAGCGCGGTCGGATGGAATTGTACGTACTGCATGTTGATACAGCGAGCCCCGGCGCGATAGGCCATGGCGATTCCGTCGCCGCGCGCGCCCGGCGGGTTCGTCGTATGGAGGAAGACACTGCCGAGCCCGCCGCTCGCGAGGACTGTCTCATTGGCCAAGATTGAAAAAATCTTTCCCGTCGTCTGGTCAAGAATATAGGCTCCGACGCAGGTAATCGGCCGATAGACGTCCGTCGGCTCGACCGAGTGGTGCGATGCGGTCAGCAGATCCACCGCAGTGGCGCTGGAGATCACTTTCACTTTCGGGTGGGAACGGACCCGCTCGAAGAAGGCCCGCTCGATCGCGAAGCCGGTCTGATCTTTGTAGTGGATTATGCGCTGCAGCGAGTGGCCGGCCTCGGACGTGAGGTCGAGTTCTCCGGGTTGCTGCGGCGAGGCATCGAATGGAACGTTAAGATCGTCGATTAGGATTTCCTTCACCAGGCGCGGGCCTTCATGGCTTAGCACCGAAGCTGCCGCGGGAGAACTGAGACCAGCGCCTGCCAAGAGGATGTCCGCGACGAGCTGTTCGGGTGACTCGCCCTGCGCGCGATAGATGATTCCGCCTTGCGCCCGGTACGTGTTGCTGTCCTCGGGGTTAGTGGCACGCGTAAGCAGCGTGACCGCACAGCCCCGTTTCGCAGCCTCCCAGGCCGCTGCCAAACCTCCCAGGCCACTCCCGATCACGAGGACATCGGTTTGGATTGAGTCGTTCATATGGAGGGCGTTATGCAGGTTCGATCTCAAAACTCAAATCCACTGCGGGAGCGGAATGCGTCAAAGCGCCAACCGAAATCCAGTCCACGCCTGCCTCGGCGAATTCCCGCACGTTCTCAAGCGTGATTCCACCGGAAGCTTCCGTGCGAATCTTTCGTGCAGGGTCATGTGCTCTTACTTTGTCGACTGCCTGGCGTACCAAAGCTGGACTCATGTTATCGAGCAAGACGACATCCGGATTATGCGCAAGCGCGCCGCGCAATTCCTCTTGATTTGTCACTTCGATTTCGATCCATTTAGCGCGGCCCTTGGCGGCTTGCGCGGCTTCGAGCGCTGCTGAAACGCCTCCGGCAAGGCGGATGTGATTTTCTTTGATCAAGACCGCCTCACCGAGGTCTTTGCGGTGGTTTCGCCCACCACCAACGCGGACTGCGTACTTTTCGAGCGCGCGAAGGCCCGGCGTGGTCTTGCGCGTATCCAGAATTTCGGCGTTCGTGCCCGCAACCGCTCGCACAAACCGTTGGGTGAGCGTGGCGACGCCGCTCAGACGCTGCAACAGATTCACCGCCACGCGTTCACCGGTGAGCAGAGCGCGGGCGGAGGCACTTACACGCGCGGGAATTTGTCCTGGCTTGAGCTCTGCGCTGTCGTGGCAGCAGATTTCCGCTTCCGTTGCGGGGTCTAAGAGGCGGAAAACCTCGATGAACAGGTCAATCCCCGCGAGCACGAGAGGCGCTTTGGCGATCAATTCGCCGCGCCCATGTCGGGTGGCGGAAACGACGGTATCCGTTGTGATGTCACCTGAGCCAAGGTCTTCGGTGAGAAATGATTGGAGCAGAGTGTGGTACGCGGACGCGTCAAGTGAGGGAGACATGTGCAGAACGGGCGGCGATTCTTAACTCATCTCGAGCATTCGGACGATGGGCCGCAAGGCGCGCACGCGCAGTTCTTCATCCAACGTGATTTCTGGCGTCCGGTCCCTCATGCAAAGATAAAGTTTCTCCATCGTGTTGAGCTTCATGTGCGGACATTCACTGCAGGCGCATCCACCCTCGCCCGGAGCGGAAATAAATGTCTTCTCCGGGCAGGCATTCTCCATCTGATGGATGATGCCGCTTTCCGTCGCGACGATGAACTCGGTCGCCGCGCTCTGTTTCGCATAGTTCAGAATCCCCGTCGTTGACCCCACGTAGTCCGCCCGGCGCAAGACGGCTTCCGTGCATTCGGGATGAGCTAATACCACCGCCAGCGGGTGGCGCTCCTTCAGTTGCACCAGACTTCGCTCGGAAAACATCTCGTGGACGATGCAGCTGCCCTGCCAGAGCCGCATTTCCCGGCCTGTTTTCTTCATCAGATAACGTCCAAGATTCTGGTCCGGCGCGAAAAGGATGGGCTGCTCGGGCGGAATCTGCCGGATTATTTTCTCCGCATTGCTCGATGTGCAGATGATGTCGCTCAGCGCTTTGACCTCGGCGCTGCAATTGATGTAGCTGATCGCAAGATGATCGGGATAGCGCTCTTGAAACCGCCGGAACGCATCCGCCGGGCAGCCATCGGCCAATGAGCATCCCGCGTTGAGGTCCGGCAGCAGGACGGATGTATTGGGGTTCAGAATCTTGGCCGTCTCAGCCATGAAAAGCACGCCACCGAAGACGATCACATCCGCCGAGGTCGAAGCGGCTTGCTGGGAGAGCTGCAGGCTGTCGCCCACAAAATCCGCCAAGTCCTGAATCTCCGAATCCTGATAGTAGTGCGCCAGGATGACGGCATTCATCTCCCGCTTGAGCCACAAGATCTCTTGTTCGAGATCGAGGTGGGCCAGGGAGGCCAAATTCTCAATTTGTGCTGGGGCGATCATTGCTTCCCTCGTGGTGAACCCTTGCTCCGGTCCTCTCCTCCAAATCCCCACAGCATTAGATGCTACAAACCTCATTATAGAGGCGAGGCGAGCAAGAAACAAAGGCCTACGGGGATCGCACCCCACGTCCAGAGAAGAATGCTGAATCGTAGGCCTTTAGAGAACCGTGCGTTGCACGGAATCCAGGCGTGTAATATCATTAGAATCAGATTGGGGAGCATTCGGAGACAAGCTTGGCCAAAAAGAGTAAGAGCAAATCGAGGAAGAAAAAGATTTCGGCCCGGGAATTCAAACGAGAATTCACGAGAATTGTTGCCGGACACCTTGCGACTCTACCCGCTGAGGAGCAGGACAGACGCATCCGTTCCGCCCATCGAGTGGCCGTTAGTCGTTCCCGCGGCGCTTCCTCCACAAGGCAAGGAGCTGATGAAACTCGTCGGACTCCTCTCGCAGCCCGAACTCGCGAATAACTTCCAGATACGTTTCCTTGTTGCAACGCTGATCTTCCAGCATCCTCGCTATTCGAGTAATCATGCGCTGGCGCGCGAGCGAGAGGGCTTTCTTCGGTTGTTTCCTGCCACGCGTTGTCTCTTCCGCCTGGATATCTCGCAAATCCTGGTCTTTGTCATCGGGCATTCTGTCGAACCCCTACAGTGCAGTGGTCGAGTAGTTCACTTCTTCGTGTGCCCTTCTGTCCATTTATTCGCCCTCGCTACCCATTTCGTTCCTTTGGCGTGGTCGAGGGTTCGTGCGCGTCCGACGAACACGACTTCCTTGATAGCTCGCTGCATAGGGGTAATGAATCGATACAATTTGCTCCCATCCTCAAGAAGAACTTCTTCCACCCGGTCTGGAACGAGCCTTTTCAATGTGGTGTGAATGTTGATCAACAGATTTTCGTCGGAAGGATCAACGGCCTGATTAACAACGAGCTGATTTCTGATCTGCGTCGGCCCCATGGGGTCCTTAACATCAGCAAGAACTGCGAGAATTTTATCGGGCAGACTGAGCGAAGGCGGCGTCGGCGTCATAATCATCCCGCCAATCGAGTTATCGTTCAGAACCCGTAGTCCCTCTATGATTTTTATCCATCCTTGCATTTGTCGTTCAATATCTAGCTTCTGCTGCTCAAGCTTCAGCAGTTCTGTTTCAGCATTCTTCAACTCAGCCTTAAAGTCCATAACACGATGTATTATGCACAATATGCCTAATACCGTCAAGCGCACAATTAGGCGTTTATCACCTAAGTCAGATGCCGGCTGGGAAGAAGCGGCGATGCGCGAAACCGAGGGGTAGCTTATGCGGTTTGACAGTTCGCAATTGGGCCACGTCAAGTTATCGAGGATCTTAAGCAGCATCAAGCAAGTGGTCACCCGCAGCCCAGAGGTGAAGCCGAGTCAGTAACGGACAATTGGTCGGCACCAAATGCAACAGACCTTTTGCCAGGGTTGAGCGCGTCGGCTAGAATGACCCCTTTGCCATGAGCGTGCGACAAGAGTAGAGAACCGGTGACCGAGGCACGATGACCGAAATCCAGTTCCACAACACATTGACCGACCGTACGGAACCGTTTGTGCCTTTGGTCAAGGGCGAGGTGCGCGCCTACACCTGCGGGCCCACAGTCTACGATTTCGCGCACATCGGAAACTTTCGGACGTTTGTTTTCCAGGATGTTTTGCGGCGGTATTTGAAATCAAGGGGCTATCGCGTCATTCAGGTGATGAACCTTACGGATGTGGATGACCGCATCATCCAAAAGGCCGCGGCGGCCGGCGTGAGTATTCGCGAGTACACCGAAAAATACATTCAGGCGTATCTCGACGACCGCCGGGCCCTGAACCTCGAGCCTCCCGAGCACATTGCGCGGGCCACCGAGCACATTGGTGACATGGTGGAGCTGATCCAGAGGCTTACGGCGAAGGGATTCACCTATACCAGCGAGGGCTCGACCTACTTTCGGATCTCAAAGTTTCCGGACTACGGGAAACTCTCCAAAATTGACGTGGCCGGCATGCAAACCGGCGCGCGCGTGGACATGGACCGCTACGACAAGGACAACGCCCGCGATTTCGCGTTGTGGAAGGCGCCCAAGCCCGGGGAACATTTCTGGGAGACGCCGATTGGTCCCGGACGTCCCGGCTGGCACATCGAATGCTCCGCCATGGCTATGGCATATCTAGGCGAAACGCTGGACATCCATAGCGGCGGCGTCGATCTGACATTTCCGCATCATGAGAACGAAATTGCGCAGTCCGAAGCGGCGACGGGAAAGCAGTTCACACGCTACTGGCTGCATGCCGAACACCTGCTCGTAGGGGCCGAAGTGATGTCCAAGTCCAAGGGCAACTTCGCGACAGTGCGCGAACTGTTGTCCCAGGGGCACAAGCCTTCTTCTCTGCGGTTCCTACTCGCCTCGGTACCGTACCGCCGCCAGTTGAATTTCACGCCGGAGAGTTTGCAGGGCGCGGCCAGCTCGGTGGAGCGTCTGCGGACGTTCGCGGCGCGCATCCGATCCGGAAAATTCCCGGCGGGCGAGACTCCCGAGATGGCCGCTCGCACTGCGAAGGCGCTGGAAGATTTCGACCGTGGACTTGCGGATGATCTGAATACAGCTCAGGCGCTGGCGGCAATTTTCGACTTGGTGCGCGACGTGAATACAGCCGTGGACCGCGGGGAATTTCGTCAGGGCGATGCCCCCCCCGTTCTAACCGCGCTCGAATCCTTTGACGCTATTTTTGCCGTGCTTCACGATGACGATGGGGAAAAACTCCGCGCGCTGGGACTTGCTGCGGATTCCGCTGCACTCAGCGACGCTGAAATTGAGGCGCTGGTAGCCGAACGGCAGGCCGCGCGCAAGCGGCGCGATTTCGCCGCGTCAGACCGCATCCGCGATCAACTGGCCGAGCGGGGAATCATTCTTGAAGATTCGCGTGATGGCGGAGTCCGCTGGAAACGCAAGTGAAACCGCGCAGTTCCAACCTGGTTACCCCGCGCGTTTCACGATTCATGGATCGTCTCGGTTTGTTCGCGTACACTACATCTTAGTTCCTTCCCTGTCGTTTGGCACAGGCACCCGCCAACAAATGGAAGGTTCTTGCCCGGCATTGTCCCGGGCACGGGATCAACGCCGATGCAATGGAGGTCCCTGTGAAGCAGTCCATGATTGGAACGGCTACCGAAATGAAACTCCCGAATCTCATCACGCCACTCCCCGGCCCGAATGCCAAAAAGATCATCGCGCGGGACAATCAAGTCATCTCACCTTCCTATACGCGCGGCTACCCGATGGTCGCGAAATCCGGGCGCGGGGCGATGGTCGAGGACGTCGACGGCAACACGTTTCTTGATTTTGCCGCCGGCATAGCGGTGGTTTCCACCGGACATTGCCATCCGCGCGTGGTCGAGGCGATTCAAAAGCAGGCCGCTGAGTTGATTCACATTTCCGGCACGGATTTTTATTTGCCGAATATGGTGGAATTGGCAGAGCGCCTGGCGGCCGTGGCTCCCGGGAAAGAGCCGAAGAAAGTGTTCCTGGGCAACTCCGGCACGGAAGCCATCGAGGCGGCCATCAAGCTGGCGCGCTATCATACGCGGCGCGACAAAATCATCGCGTTTTACGGTTGTTTCCACGGACGCACGCTGGGGGCGCTTTCTCTCACGGCATCGAAGGCCGTGCAGCGAAAAGGTTTTGGCGCGTTGCTGTCCGGAGTTTTTCACATCCCGTACCCCAATTCCTACCGCTGCCCCTATGGTAATCCGTCGCCCTGCAACTGTGTGGAGTCGGCAACGATTCTGGAGCGTGAGATTTTCAAACGCATTGTTGATCCGGAAGAAGTGGCGGCGGTTTTTATCGAGCCGATTCAAGGAGAAGGCGGCTACGTGCCCGCGCCAAGGGAATTTCTTCTCGAGTTGCAGCGAATCTGCCGCAAGCACGGAATCCTGCTCGTTTCCGACGAAGTGCAGAGCGGCATGGGACGGACGGGGAAGTGGTGGGCCGGCGATCATGCGGGAATCGAGCCGGACATCCTGTGCGTGGCGAAAGGGATTGCTTCGGGGATGCCGCTTTCAGCCACTATTGCGCGAGCAAGCCTGATGGACTGGAAGCCCGGAGCGCACGCCACTACTTTCGGCGGCAATCCCGTGTGTGTGGCGGCGGCGCTCGCGACGATGGACCTGCTGGAGACTCAGTACATCGAAAACGCGCGGCGCATGGGCGAATTATTGTTTGGCCGGATGGCGGATTGGCCTGCACGCCATAAAATCGTTGGCGACGTGCGGGGCAAGGGACTGATGATTGGCGTGGAGATCGTCCGCGACCAGAAGACAAAGGATCGCGCGCACGATTTCCGCGAGGCGATCGTGGACCGCGCGTTCGAGAAAGGCCTTCTATTGCTGGGCGCGGGCGAAAATACGATCCGCGTCGCACCGCCCTTGATGATTGACGAAGAACAGGCCGATTTTGCGGTGCGGACATTGGAAGAATGCATCCGCGAAGTGGAAAAGGCTGGGTAGCGCAAGAATTGCAGGCGGGCTGGTACTCTCTGCGTTCTCTGTGCTGTCTGTGTTAAAAGCCGTTCCGCGGTTCGAGCAAAGCTTTCAACACAGAGGTCACAGAGAAAAACCAAGGAAGAGGAAAAGTAGACGCCGTGCGGATTTTTGCTCGAGCAATGTTTGGATTGGTGGACTGGGCCGCACGAAAGGGCTTGTCGGATTGGTCGGCGCCGGCTTCACGAGAAGAAGCAAAACTAAGGGCGCGGCGAACCGGTGTTCGCGGTGAGACGTATGCGTATTGGTATCTGCGGCGGCAGGGATACGTAATGATCGCGCGAAACTTCACTTATCGCGGGATGAAGGGCGAAATCGATTTGGTGGGATACGATGGCGGGACGGTCGCGTTCGTCGAGGTGAAGACACGAACGGCAGCGGGAGGCGAGTTCGGCACTCCCGAAGACGCGGTCACCCGCGAGAAGCAGTGGCATCTTTCGCGAATCGCGCGACAGTTTCTTCGCGAATACCGCGCCGGGAACGCTCCGTTCCGATTCGATGTCCTGGCGATTGAGGCGCCTGCCGGGGAGCATCCCGTGGTCCGCCTGCACAAAGGCGCTTTTGCTCCATGATTGGAACCTCACATGCTCTTCTTGAGCTCGTATGCTGGCTGGGAATAGTAGAATAAACCCCATATTTCTAGTACTGTCCGATTTCCATTAGTATGGTTTTTCGGTCCAGGAGGAATCATTGCCAGAATTAAGGAAGGACCCCATCACCGGACGGTGGGTGATTATTTCGACGGACCGCGCCAAACGGCCCACCGATTTCTTGCGTGAAAGCGTAGAAATTAAAGGAATAGGAGTCTGTCCGTTTTGCTATGGCAACGAATCGAAAACGCCCCCTGAAATTCTGCAGTATGGCCGCAACGGGGGCTGCGCGAATGCGCCGGGCTGGCGGGTACGCGTCGTCCCGAACAAATTTCCCGCGCTGGGCATCGAGGGAGATCTCGACCGCGAAGGAGAAGGTCTGTTTGACCGGATGAACGGCGTCGGCGCTCACGAAGTGATCATAGAAACGCCCGACCACTGCAGCACTCTCGCCAGCATGACGGAAAGGCAGATCGAGGAAGTTCTATGGGCGTTCCGGGACCGCATGCTCGATCTTAAAAACGACAAGCGCTTCCGCTACGTCCTGATTTTCAAGAATCATGGCGAAGCGGCCGGCGCGTCGCTCGAGCACCCGCATTCGCAATTGATCGCCTTGCCCATCGTTCCCAAGCGCGTGCGTGAGGAAGTGGACAGCGCCCGGCACTACTACCACGACAAAGAGCGATGCATCTTCTGCGACATGATTCGCCAGGAGCTGGATTCCGGAGTGCGCGTGATCGGTGAAACTCAATTGTTCGTTACGCTCGCGCCTTACGCGCCGCGGTTTCCATTCGAGATGTGGATGCTGCCGAAACAACACAACTCAGCTTTTGAAAATAACCAGACCCAGGTGTATGCGGGACTCGCTAAAGTTCTGAAGGATAATCTGGCGCGGCTGGATGCCGTCCTCGACCGGCCGGCGTATAACCTTATGATTCATACCTCACCGATCGGTGAAGAAATAAACGACCATTACCACTGGCACATCGAGATCATCCCGAAGCTGACCAAGGTGGCCGGGTTTGAGTGGGGCACCGGTTTCTATATTTGTCCGACGCCACCCGAGGAATCCGCGCGATTCATTCGTGAAGCCCAGGTCGTCCCCGCGCCGTCACGGTAAAATACGCCCGCGCTTGCCCTGCATGCTTCCATCGCCAAATGAATCCATTGAAGTGCAGCCATGCATATTCGCCCGGCGCGTTGGCAACTGACAATCCGATAGCAGTTTCGTTATACTCCTTGCATCCGGCGCGGTACCCAAGAGGCCTAAGGGAGAGGTCTGCAAAACCTCCATTCGTCGGTTCAAATCCGACCCGCGCCTCCAATAACCTCTGCTCTCGCTCTCGCGGGCGACCTCGCCTATTCCGTGCAGCAGTCACCGGTAGCGCACCTTCAGAATTAGGATCAGGAGGGCAAATACAAGCGTCACCGCGTTGGAGATCATGAGAGGCCAATTGGTCAGCAGGATTCCATAGATTAACCAGAGCGCGAGGCCGATAGTGAAGACAGCTTGTGTGATGAGAGAGATTCCGCGAGTTTGCTTCTCGCGAATGATCTTCACCGCCTGCGGCGCCCAGCAGAGCGTAGTGCATGCGGCGGCGAGACTTCCGATGTATTCGACCCAGACCCTCATGACCCCACAAGGACCAATTCTGTGATGCCGTAACTATCGCTCAGAAGCCGTTCTCGCCGAAAGCGCAACTCCCAGACTATGTTTCGGGTAGCCATCCGTCTCTGGCCGTACTTTTGTTCAGCTCTCTAAGATCTAGTGAGTCGGTGGTACGCGCCCGCAAAAACCTTTGTCCCGCGGAGTTCCGGGAACGCTCGTGCAGACTATCGCAAATGTCGAAGAAATGCGCGGTAGTCCGTGACCAGCTAAACTGACCGGCGGTATCGATGGCCCGCCTGACTTTGGATTGCCGGGCGCGTTCATCGTCAAAAATTTGGCGCACCGAACTTGCAAAGCTCTCCCCATTGGCTTCGGCGAGCCAGGAATTCTGCTCATTCGCGTAAGAGAGCACGCCACCCGAAAATGGCGCTACCACTGGCAGACCGGAGGCCATCGCTTCGAGCGGCGCGATTCCGAAGGGCTCTCGCGGGTTGGGGTGAATCAACGCATCACAATTGGCAAAGATGTCCGCCAAACGCTCGCGATCGGCCAAATGGCCAAGCAGTTGCACCCGTCCAGGCATTCGGCGGTCCGCATTACTTCTTAGCCAATTCGCGAGCGGGCCCGCACCGACTACCAGGTGCCGGTAATCGGCCGAGTCCCGATCCTCAAGAAACTCCGTCATTTCCAAGAGCAGGGAGATGTTTTTTCGCGTGAGATTCGGCCCACGTACAGGAGCAGCTTGGTGTTTTCTCCCGCATGCGATATGTTGCGAAACGTTGCCAGAAGCGCCTCACGCTTCTTTTGTTCGCGGCGATGCGGGCCGAGGTTCTCGCAGTCCGTGCCCATCGGGCAAACGTGAACCGGGAGATCGGGCCGCTGTGCAAGGGCCTCTATCAACTCGCCGGCGGTGTACTGCGAATTGGAAATGTGACAATCAAATCTAGGCGCGTAAATCTTCCGCATGTACCAGTTTTCAATTAAGCGTCCCAGCGGGCCAGGACTGATGAACGCTGAAACGTTGTCGTCCATGCGCTCGCAACTCAATCCCACAAGAACCGCTTGTGGCGCGCTTTCGATCCAGCCCCTTCGCAGCACGCTGGGCAGAAAGCAGAGGGTGTACTTGTCGCACACTTCCACCAGGCCGGGCCCCTCTTCTTCGAGAATCTGACGCAGCTTGGAACGGTGGGGCAAAGCATACAGGTGCGGCAGGAGGAGACGGTACCTCGAATCCACAAATGGGGACCCCGGGGCCGCGATCGTGTAGATCCTGGCGAATGAACCTACTTCCTCGATCGAATCTTTCGGGCCGGGCACCACGAGGCGGATTTCACGCTGGCGCTGATTTGCTGCATCGATCAGGGCTCGATAAAAGGTTCGAATTCCTCCCGAAGAGGCGTGATAGCAATTCGTTATATGTAGTGTCTTGATGGGCAAACAGTTCACCTCCGAGTCTTTCAATTGCGGCCGGGCCCGATCACGGCGGGAATGCCGAGCGATGCAAGCGCCGTACGATTTCTCGTGGACCGGCCAGTATGAACGCCAGTAAGAGCGGCGGCATCTGACTAAGATCGTGTCGTAACGACTTGCCGTTTCGGCTTGTTACCAAAATCCCCCGCCGCATCGCGTACAGATTAAAAGCGGTCGACAGGGCCGTAAAGATCACTGACGTTCCGATGCTCAATCCGAGATTCGGCGTTCCCCTCACCCAATGTACGACAAATTCCATGGAATGTGCCAGGAACGGCAGCGCCACCATGGCCACCACGGTGGCTGCCCAAGCCGGACGCGCCAAGGAGAACGATTCGGTGATCGCGCCATAAAACCCCGATGTGACAGACCGGAACGCGAGTTCCGCCAACATGGCTCCCAGCGCAGCGTGCCAGCCGGCAATCAAATTTGTAATGAAGAAGATCGCCGCACGCAGCAGCGAGCTGAGCACCGCGGATTTCCAGTTCCACCGCCGGATAAGATAGCGAACCGGATGACGCAAGATCCCGCCAAACACGGCGCGGACGGTCGGCCCTTGTAATTTGCTGTCTGTCAGTTCTTCTTGAGCGGGCCTTGGGCCGGGATGCGGGATCCGCGGAGACGGCGCGAGGGCGGCCAGGACATCTTCCGTGTCATATGGTGCCATCTCAACTCATTGAGTCATAGCCATTGACCTGAAATATAAAGACCGTGTAAAACTTTATTAATGTTGCTCTGATATGCAACTAGACGCGACAACTCGGGTTTGGGAGGCAAGACTGCCCCATCTTTCGCTAGGGAGAGCTTTCCATGCGTTTTTCACTATTGGCTTGCTGAGTGTCTGCGCTGGCAGCCCCTTCATAGCGCGGGCTCAGGTCCCGCAAGACATCCAGGCGGCATTACAGCACACTACGGAGCTGATGCGAGCCCCTCTGCACGTGGACGCGCAGTTTGACTACACCATGACTGCTCGCGTGCGGCTGCTCCTGTTCTGGGTGGGGAAAGATGATGTGGGTGGCGGCTACATTCGTCGCGGCACGTTGCCGCTGGATCCGGCCTCGGATGTGATCGAACTGCTGATCGGTTCCGATCCCGCCAAGGCCCCCCGAGCCATCAATCGCTGGGGAGCAGCTTCCGAGATTGTCCGCAGACCTTCCGGGTCCAGCCGTGGCGCGGAATCGAGCACATTCTTCGGTTTTATGAAGGTTTCCAACGGCGCCTCAGCCGCGGAAATGGAGAAGGAATTGGCGCGTGAGAAGCGAGGCGGGTCGTTCTTGTTTTCCGCAATTGTCAATCAAGGTGAGCAAAAGTTCGACTTCGCGAAGGTCGTGCCGTTCTCAAGCGACACCGATTTCACCATCCACGAATTCGATCAGGCCAAGTCTATGGTCTTCGATCGTTTGCTCGGGCCGGAGGGACATCTGAAGGAAATAGCCGCAAGCCAGGTTCAGGCCTGTGGCCGGAGTGAAGGGTTTCTCGAATCTGTCGCTGAACTGGTTGATATCGCCATCGAGGGGCGTGAGCCATATCCATCGGAATGCTATTTCTATAATGGTGTGCAACATCAACTGACTCTCGCTCAGGTTACGCGAGTACCCAGCGAAACGATCCGGCTCACCTTGCGGAACGAGCCTCATGATTATGTTCGAACCTACCAGAACCTCGTGTTGGCGCGCTTTGAGAACTTCAACCAAACTACCAAACAGAAGACAGGATTCGAGCTGCTCTTGGGAACGACGGGAAATCTCCGAGGCGTCCCGGTGCAGATTCGGTATCAGCCCAATTGGTGGTTTCAGGCGATTTTGAATCTGATGACCCCAGATTCGCCCGGGGAAGCTCGCAACCACTAGCGTGCCCGCCCTCAACTAGCGGCCAGCGCCGGCGCGGCCAGCTGCGTCGCCGGGCAAGAGAAACTTGTTTGATACGCTTCGAGCAGGTCGTCCAGAACGCAATCCCAGGACTTGCTGCCGGCCCAGTTGCGGCAGGCTTCCCGAAATCGAGCATGCTGTTCGGAATCTCTCTTAACCAGAGCTGTAACGAGAGGGTGAATAGCATTCGACTTCGCTCCGGCGGACCAACGATTCATGTGTTTTCCGCGCTTAAATTCCGATTCGCCGGCCTTGACAAATTATTGGGCGATGGACTACTAGAGTGTGTCGAGCAGGCAAAATATTGCCAATTCGGGAATCGCTGTGACACGGCGCACGCAGGAGCATGGGCACAGACAATCCGGGAAGCCCTGCGCAGGAACGATTCAAATCGAAAAGGGAGGAACATCGACGATGAAATCCATGAAACTCTGGGGGGCTCTCTTCCTGGTTTTTTTCTCGGGTGTTGCCGCGACGATGGCGGGCCAGTCGAAGTCCTCGTCTGCTGCCAGCCAGCCGTCAAATCTTTTCAAGGAAGTGCTCGATCACAAAAGTCAGATTCAGTGGAAACCCGCACCACCGCCTGGAATTCCCGGCGACGTTTGCCGGCTGTTCATGGTTTGCGAAGACAAAGGGGCGCCGAAGATGGTTTCTCTACCGCGCGCCACTGAAGGAGGCCAACCAGTCGGAAGAGGCCTATTGCTAAGTGGGACGAAAGATCCAAAGAATCCCGAGGCTGTAATTCTCGAACGCCAGACGGTGTCGGAGTTATATTTCTTCCTCCTTTCCCCCGATGGAAACCTTCAAAAAGTCGCGTACTTGCAGCAAGGAAGTACAATGTGGCTCCCGATCGCAACTTCGCTGGCGCGGCCAGCGTTCGAGAGAGATAGAAATGATTGGCACGACTGGATCACGAAACTGAGCGCAGGCGGCAAGTAAGGACGCGGGCTAGTGGGTTTCGTCACCCCCCATTTTGTAGCTAGAGGAAAATTTGGGTTCGTCGAAGCTGTGTGGTGGATATACGCCCCTGAGACTGGCGCGTACGAGGATCAATCCGGTTCCGCGAGTGCAGATTTGGAACTAGCAGTTTCGGGCCTGCTTCTATGAGTTCCTCATTATCTTGCAAGCAAATGAAAACACAAAAGTTAATTTCAAATTGGCAAGCTCCCATTGGCGAGCCTTGTGCACTGGATTCTCGGGGAACCAGACACTAGTCCCAACGGCCAGGGAAAAACCGGGTCCGGGGATTGCCCTCGTCGCTTCGTGCAACCTCAGCACGCAGCGGCAAGGACAGAAAGGTTCGCGTTCAAATATGAAAAAACCGATAGGACTTATCGGCTGCTGGGTGGTGCTCTGCTTCGTATGCGTTGACGTTCGCGCTCAAAAGCCCCAGCAGCAGTTGGCGCAGAAGGCTGACCTGACTGCGATGAACATCGAGGACCTGATGAACGTCGAGGTGACTTCAGCCACAAAGAAGTCGGAGGCACTATCGGATGCTCCCGCTGCGATCTTTGTGATCACCGGCGAGGAGATTCGCCGGGGAGGATTTTCGTCTGTTCCGGACGCATTGCGAATGGTGCCAGGCATGCACGTATCGCAACAGAACGCCCATGTATGGCAGGTGAGCGCGCGCGGCTTCAGCGGATTCCTAAACAACAAGATGCTGGTCCTCATTGACGGGAGGCTGGTGTACACACCGACGTTTGGCGGTGTGTGGTGGGATGTGCAAGACCCACCGCTGGACGACATCGGAAGGATCGAAGTCATTCTCGGTCCTGGTGGAACATTGTGGGGGGCGAACGCGGTTAATGGCGTGATTAACATCATCACGAAGGGGTCGGCGAAGACGCCAGGGGTCCTGTTCTCGACATCTGCCGGCATGAATGAAGGCTATGCGGCCGGGGTCCGGTTCGGCGGGACGGTGGGAACGAACTTCGCCTACCGGATCTATGGAACGAGTAATGATTGGCTACCATCCGTGGATGCAATGGGCACGGAACTCAACGACACTTGGTCCATCTCGCAAGGGGGGATGCGGTCTGATTGGCAGGCTTCACAGAAGGACGCGATTACGTTTGACGGGGAAGGCTACTCCGGTCGGATCCGTGACACTGCCCCGGTTTTCAGTCCGACCGCGCCGCCTGTGCAGGTGAATACGAACTACGTGGTGAAGGGTGGCCATTTGCTGGGACAGTGGAAGCACACCTTTAATGATCGGTCTGCCACGGACGTTTTGGGATATTGCGACTGGACGGGCCGGAGCGATACAAGATTCGCGGGAGAATCCCGAAACACGTGTGATTTTGAAATTCAACATAACTATTCATTTAGCAGCAGGCATTCATTGACTTGGGGCGGATCGGTCATGACAACTGGAGAAACCAAGCCAGACACATTTGGAAGCAGCTTTGTGCCACCTTCCCGCGCCGATGATTCTTATAGCGCCTTCTTTCAATACGACGTGATGGTGGTACCGGAGAAATGGCGGGTGATCGCGGGATCGAAATTCGACCAGAACGAGTACACGGGGTTCGAGTACCAACCGCAGATTCGGGCAGTTTGGACTCCGGCGAAATCGCACACCGTCTGGGTGGCGGTCTCGCGGGCGGTGCGGACGCCGAGCCGCTTTAATAGCGACCTGCGTCAGATCGTTTCACTGATCTCCGCGATGCCGCCGACTTTCCTGCTCCTCAGCGGAGATCCGACCCTCGGATCCGAAGTGCTGCATGCCTACGAACTGGGCTACCGGTACAAATGGAAACAGAAATTTTCTCTGGATGCGGCGGCGTACTACAACGGATATATAAGACTTCTCGGTACCGGTTCGCCGGGGGCGCCAATCGTCAATCCAAATCCTTTTTACGTCGGTGTCCCACTGCTCTTCGCCAGTGTGGGTGGCGGGCAGACGCATGGGTTGGAACTCAACTTGGTGTCTGCACCGGTTCACCGGTGGAATTTGGCGATGGGGATTGCGGAACTGCGCGGCAATTCAGTGCCAGGGGCAAATGTGCCTGCAGCAGCAGCTGACCCGAGACATCAGGTGAACGTGCATTCGATGCTCGACTTGACCTCGCGCCTGAATTTGGATGCCGCATACTACTACAACGATGCGATTTCGCACGCGCTGCCGCCGGTGAATCGCGTGGACGTGGGCGTCTCCACAAAGCCTATCCGGGGTTTCGCGTTCTCCGTGTGGGGGCGAAACCTGCAGCGGGACAAGCACCAAGAAGTAATCGCACAGACTTTATTGGGGGGAGAGATTCGCCGGTCGGTCGTTTTCAAGCTGATATGGGAGTCGAGTTCGGACCATGGGAGCGGCAAGCCTTAGTCCAGTTACGATTGTTCCCCCGGAAATTTTGAAGTTTCTCATGAGGATTTGCTGGGCAGAGAAAGTTCGCTTCTGTGCGTAGACATCGCAAACTAAAGTCTAGGCAAGCTGTCTGTCAGTCCATTTGCCTCCAAGGGCTGAGCTAACCTGCACTTTGGCCAGAGACCTGAAAATGAATCAATCCGGTGCGTTTGATCCCGATTTAGGAAAGAGCGATACAACAAGACCCTTCATGAGTTCCTACTCATCTTGCAACTAAATGGGAATGGAACACTTAGGTGCTCGTGGGTGACCGGTGTTTGGCGCATCTTGTGCAGTGGAACTAGGGAGAACCAGAAGCGCGTCCCTACGCGAAAATGGCGTGGATGTTCCGACGGCAGTGGCGACTAAAGCATATTCCGAACGAGCGGATCTTAGGACTCAGCCTGTCTTGCTGCCTGCCTGGCTGCTCGCCGCGATGCTGGCGTTGTCGGCGTGGGCTCAGTTCGTCGCGCTACCGAAGGGATACGCCCAGCAGTCCCTATCCGAATACCAAATCAAAGCGGCGTACCTGCTCACCTTTCTAAAGTTTGTGGAATGGTCTGAGGACGCGTTTGCCGACCCACTTGCTCCGATCGTGATTGGGGTCGTGGGAAACAACCCGTTCGGATTTTCGCTCCAGCAGGTCACTCTGGGCAAGACCGTACAGGGGCGCGGTTTGATCATCCGGCATTATCACGCGGGGGAAGACTTGCTGCGCGGCAGCCAAATTCTGTATATCAGCGCTTCGGAGCAAAAGCGGCTCCCCCAGATCCTTTCCAGTTTGCGCGGAGCGAGCGTGTCGACGGTTTCGGACATGGATGGATTCCTTGAAGCCGGAGGGATGATTCAGTTTTCTTTGGAGGAAACCCGTGTGCGGTTCACCATCAACCCGAACGCGACAAATCAGACGATGTTGAAATTAAGCCCGCAGTTGCTGAGTGTGGAGAGGGTGGCCAAAAGAAATGGAAAGGAGGGTGGGTCACGAGGTGCAGATTTAGACCAAAGCCCTATGCTTTCCGGGCGCACTGGCACCGGGTCGCGAACAGCAAATCGTCTCGATGGTGAACTGCGGCATTTATGGATGGTCTAAGCAACGATTTCGTGAACGGTGACTTTTCACAACAATTCGGAATTCCCCGCGTGCCAGTGTTGGTCGAAGCGAGTCAGCACTCAATTCGCATACGCTGTCTTGCTGTTGGCCTGCGGATGGGTGTTGCCCTTTCGAAGTATCCACGCGCAGGAAGCTCCTACAGAGTATCAAGTCAAAGCGGCGTACCTATTCAACTTTTTGAAGTTTGTCGAGTGGCCCGGCGATCCGATTGTGAATACGAATGGACATTGGGTGATCGGAATCGTCGGGGAGAATCCCTTCGGCGACGAGTTGACCCAAATCGTGTCGGGGAAGGTCGTTCAAGGCCACGAATTGCTAGTAAGGCGATTTCAGTCGGGTGAGGATCTCCACGCCTGCCATGTCTTATTCATCGGTGCGTCTGAGAAGAAGCGGCTTCCTTCCATGTTGGCCGCCTTGAGCGGTTCAAGCGTTTTGACAGTCGCAGACATGGACCATTTCATCGAGTCCGGCGGAATGATTCAGTTTGTGATGGAGGAAAAGCGCGTGCGTTTTGCTATTGATGTCGGCGCGTCCAGCCAGGCGCGACTGAAAGTCAGCTCGAAATTGCTGTCCCTCGCCCGCACAGTCACGGGAGTGGAACGGGTCGGGAGCAACTGACATGCCATGGGCCGGCAAACTTTCGCTTCGCCACAAGATCACTTACGTGATCATGATTAACACGTTTGCGGCTTTGTGCGTGGCCAGCATTGGGTTTGCCGAATACGGGGTGTACCGCTTCAAGCAAATGCAGATGCAGGACCTGAACACGCTGGCGAACGTCATGGCGACGAACAGCACGGCGGCGCTGGCGTTCAAGGACCAGAAATCTGCCGGTGAGGTTCTTCAGGCGCTTTCGGCAAAGCCGCACATCCTAGCAGCCGCCATCTATGCCCCGGATGGAAGGCCGTTCGCTGTTTATCACCGACAGACATCCAAGGGAATTTACACTCCGCCACCTGTTGAAAACGAATCCAGCCGGTTTACTTCCGATCGGGTGTTGATCTTTCAGAAGATCACGTTTGAGGGAGAACACATCGGAAACATATTTCTCGAAGGAGACACCGTCGAATACCACCAGTTGCTGGAGGGCTACCTTCTCTTTTTCGGCCTGATTGTGGTGGCTGTTTCCTTGGGGGCCTATGCGATGGCGGAGCGCTTGCAACGGCCCATTGCGGACCCGATTTTGCGGTTGGCATGGACTGCCAAGATGGTTACCGGAAGCAGGGACTATTCCATCCGCGCTGCAAAACAATCCGAGGACGAGGTTGGCATCCTGATCGACGGCTTCAATGAAATGCTGGCCCAGATCCAAATTCGTGACGCCGAGCTGAGCGGCGCGCGGGAGGACCTGGAGCGGCGTGTGGATGAACGAACCGTCGAATTGGAACAGGAAGTGGCCGACCGCCAGCGCGCCCAGGAAGCGTTGCACGAAAGCGAAGTGCGAATTCGTCTCCTGTTGGATTCCACGGCGGAAGCGATTTACGGAGTCAATCGAGACGGACAGTGCACGTTTTGCAATCCGGCAACGCTTCGCTTGCTGCGTCATCAGAAACCAGAAGACCTCGTTGGCAGGCGGTTGCACAACGTCATTCACCATACCCATGCCGACGGGACCCCTTATGCGGAAGAGAATTGCGCAATTTCGGCCGCGCTTCGCAAGGGAGAGGGCATTCACTCGGATGAAGAAGTTTTTTGGCGGGCCGACGGTTCCAGCTTTCACGTCGAATATTGGGCCCATCCGATCCGCAAAGAGGGCGAAATTGTGGGCGCGGTTGTGACGTTCCTGGACATCACCGAACGCAAACGAGCCGAGGAGGCCTTGCGAAGATCCAAGGACGCTGCCGAAGCGGGAAGCCGTGCCAAGAGTGAATTCCTGGCAAACATGAGCCACGAGATCCGCACACCGATGAACGGCATTATCGGGATGACGGACTTGGCGCTTGATACCGACCTCACGACCGAACAGCGCGAGTATCTCAGCCTCGTGAAGTCATCTGGGGAGAGCCTACTTCACTTGATCAACGACATATTGGATTTCTCTAAAATTGAAGCCGGCAAGTTTGAACTTGAAGAGACGGAATTCGAAATCCGGGACCTGTTCAGCAATACCCTCAAGACGCTGGCTGTCCGTGCGGAAAAGAAGCAGCTGGAACTTTCCGTCCGGGTTTCAGCTGAGGTCCCGAGGGTCGTGGTTGGAGACTCGGCACGCTTGCGGCAACTGATCGTGAACCTTGTCGGTAACGCGATCAAATTCACGGAGCGCGGGAACGTCGTCGTAAATGCGGAACTCGAGAGCCAATCGAGCGACGGCGTGCCTCTGCACATACTCGTATCGGACACGGGAATCGGAATTTCTCCTGAAAAGCAGCAGCTGATCTTCGAGTCCTTCGAGCAGGCGGACGGATCGACCACACGGCGATTTGGAGGGACCGGCCTGGGCTTGACGATTTCTCGCCGGATCGTCGAAATGATGGGCGGACGAATATGGGTGGAGAGTAAAGTCGGACAGGGTAGCGTATTTCACTTCACCGCCACGTTCAGGCACTCGAAAAGGTCCGCGGTTAGCTCCGAATGTCCTGAGCGCCTAGGATTGGAGGGACTTTCAGTCCTCGTTGTCGATGATAACGATACGAACCGCAATATTCTCGGCGAGATGCTTACCAAGTGGCGAATGAAGCCGGTATTGGCTGGGAGTGCTGCGAGTGCATTGAATGCCATGGAGGCGGCAAAGATAGCAGGCCATCCATTTTCCATCGTGTTGCTCGATGCGCGAATGCCGGGGACGGACGGATTCAGCCTTGCGGAGAAAGTGCACAGAAAATCCGGGCTGGCCGGCCCCATCGTACTGATGCTCTCCGCCGATCACCTTCAGGCAGACGCTGCGCGCTGCCTCGAGATCGGTGTGAATGCATACCTCACCAAGCCCATAGGCCAATCTGAACTGCTTGACGCTATTCTGCTAGCGCTTGGCATGCGTGCCATCCAAGACCAACCCATCCAAGCCCCCTCGCCTATCAGGGAAGCGCCTAAAGGCCGCGGCCTGAACGTCCTTCTTGCTGAAGATAATCATGTGAACCAAAAGCTGGCAATCAGGATTCTTGAAAAGGCGGGCTACAAGGTCACCTTGGCGGCCAATGGCAGGGAAGTGCTCAAAGCATTGGAGCAGGCTCATCCCCCCGGTTTTGACGTGGTGCTGATGGACATTCAAATGCCGGAGCTGGACGGCTTGGAGGCGACCGCCGCAATCCGCCATCGTGAAACGTTTTCGCGGGAACACCTCCCCATCATAGCGATGACGGCGAACGCCATGAGCGGTGATCGGGAACGATACCTCGACGGTGGAATGGACGGCTATATCTCGAAACCGATCAATTCACTCGGCCTTTTCGCGGAAATTGAAAGATGTCTCACAGAAGTCAAGAGGAGCACGGCAATGGCAAAAAATCCATCACAGAATGGCGAACATTTGGACCGGGCCTCGCTCTTGGAACGCGTCGAAGGTGACCAGGAACTGCTGGCCGAAATGATCCAGTTGTTCCTGGCGGATGCGCCGCAATTAATCGACGCCATGCGGAACGCTCTTCAACAGGGTGACATGGTATTGCTGGAACGGTCTGCACATTCCATGAAAGGCGCGGCGGGCAATATGTCGGCGGAAGTTACTGTGAGCGCCGCCTTACGTCTGGAACAAAGCGCGAAAAAAGGAGATGCGGAATCATCCAAAGCCAATCTTGCCGCACTCGAAGGCGCAATCGAGCGCTTGCTTCCAGTTCTCGCGGATCTGTGCCAGGAGGTTTCGAAATGAAGATCCTGATCGCCGATGACGAGTCGGTCTCTCGCAGGATGCTTCAGGGGCTTTTGACGAAGTGGGGCTATGAAGTCGTGTCGGCAGAAGACGGCAAGGCCGCTTGGGGGCTGCTCAATGCGCCGGACGCCCCTCGCATTGCATTACTCGATTGGATGATGCCCGGACGGAACGGCGTCGATGTATGCCGGGAACTGCGAGCGCATCGGCCCGAACCCTATACCTACATCCTCTTGCTCACAGCGAAGGACGCCAAGGAGAATGTCGTGGAGGGCTTGGAATCAGGCGCGGATGACTATCTGACCAAGCCGTTTCACCCGCAAGAATTGAAGGCCAGGCTTCGCGTTGGTATTCGATTGCTCAACCTTGAAGATAATCTCGTGCAAGCCCGCGAAGCGATGCGGTTCAAAGCTACACACGATGCATTGACCGGAGTCTGGAACCGCGGCACGATCCTGGAAACGTTGGATCGCGAAGTCAGCCGCTCCCGGCGAGAGGGCGCTTCGTTGGGTGTCGTCATTGGCGACCTGGACCACTTCAAATCCGTGAACGACAATTACGGGCATCTGGCGGGAGACGATGTTTTACGGGAAGCTACAAGAAGATTGCAGGCCTCTGTCCGATTCTATGACGCGGTTGGCCGGTACGGTGGCGAAGAGTTCCTGGTTCTGCTGCCCGGTTGCGGCGCTACGGAAACAGCGGATAAGGCCGAGCATCTGCGTGCCGCAGTTGGGCAACAGCCCGTAGAAACACCCTGTGGGCCGCTCCGCATTACCATGAGCCTCGGAGGGGTCGCCACAGCAAATTGGCCGGACGACAACGCGAATCAAATCCTGCAGATGGCTGACGCTGCACTTTATCGCGCCAAAGAGGAAGGCCGGAACCGCGTTGTGATGGCCGGCGTGGCTGATCATATGGAGGCACGCCAGCCGACTCTTGAATTCTCGCCACAGGAACAGGAGGGAAAATAACTTGATTCAGCGCAAGTTTTCCGGCCACCCTCCCGTGCCAAGGTTTCCCCGTGGATCACGTCAGTTCGCTGAGCTGGCGACCGCGCGACGCGCGCTCACTCGCGCTTGACGAAATACCTCGAGCGATCCCGGAGCGGTTCGCTCGCGCCATGCCTCAAATCGGTTTGCAAAATTCTCCAAGTGCAACAAATAGGCTGGGTTCTTCATTAACTCGCGCTGGGCGGGTACAATGGCCTTCACTTTTTCCCAAACGACCCAGCCTTCCATCGAGTTCTCAAAGAACATCTCATCATCAACCAGCCCCCGATTCGCCATTCCGGCCGCCATGTCCCAATACGAAATGACCATGCGAAGGCTGGCGTTCTCTTCGCTTCCCATTGGATATTTTGACAACAATTCCTGCGGCGTGTTGGCCTCAAACTGGCTGGAGAACCACGCGCGTGCTTGCCGCAACCGTGGCTCGCGCCGCAATTCGTACAATCGCAAAAGGAGATTTGCTTGTTCCTGCGTGACCTGTCCCATAAAATGTGTTCCTCCCAAACTGATGTCGTTCCCCGGAAATCAGTAGCATCATTTTCGCGGCGCTCCGCCTTTGTATCACTTGCTTTTTCGGGCGTTGGATTTCAAATTCCGCCTCGCGGATTTGCCCCATACTCGTGTGACGCAATACTAGCTTCCGGATTTGGATTGTTCCAACAAATCGTGCAGCGATTCGCTCCCAATCACTTCCACCCGCTGCACTCCGCTCCAGCGGATGCCCTCCTGATCGAAGCGGTATTGAATCCGGCGGCGCATCTCACGCGCGGCGTCGTCCTGCCGGCCGGGAATCGTGCGAAGCTGTAAGCGCAGCGTTACGCCGCTGGCCCCAAACGTTTCGATTCCCAGCACGCGCGGCCCATCGACGAGGACAGGCGACCATGAGGCGTCCGTCCGGAATTCCCCGGAAACGCGTTCCAGCGCCGCTAGCGCCGCGTCAGACGCGCTGCCCGCGGGCAGCACGATGTCCACAAAAAGCTGGCCCCAATCCCGGCTGAGATTCGCGACCTGGGAGATCTCGCCATTGGGGATGCTCACCAAGGCGCCCTGAATGTCGCGGATTACGGTGCGCCGGAGCGTGAGGTGCTCGACGCGGCCGACGACGGCGCCGATCCGAACCGTTTCGCCCACCACGAATTGATCTTCCACAATCACGAAGAAGCCGTTGATCACATCGCGAACGAGGTGTTGCGCGCCGAACCCGAACGCCAGGCTGGCGAGCCCCGCGACTGCAGCAATGGGCGTGATATTAAATCCGAACTCCGGCAGCGCCGTGAGGACGGCGCCGACTATGATCACGGCCGTTCCGGCGCTATAGAGGAGCCCCGTGAGCGTCTTAATGTGTTGCTCGCGCATCCTCGCGATCCGGCCCAGGTTTTCGGCTCCGGCGGCCGGGATCAAGCGGCGCATCAATGTGCGCAACAGCCGGTTCAAAATAAAGGCGATCAGCACGATGCTCGCCAACCGCAGGCTGTGGGCGAGCGCAAAATCAGTCCATTTGGATACGTTTGGGCCCATACTATTCGAGTGGGATTATAGCATCCGCGGACCCCGAAGAAATTGGCGGATAGCGGATCGCTCGAATTCCGCGGGAGAATCCAATGGAGACTGGACGCAGGTTGTTGTTTTCATCCATCGTGGCGGCGTTGGCTGGATTGAAGGCCCAATTCCCAATTCAAACGCGGCAGGGGCCTATTCCCCGGCCGCCGCAGATTCCTGATGCCGGCCCGCCTGGTGTGCCTGTTCCTCGCCGCGATCCCCAGGACCAGTTGAGGGAGAATCAAAAGAACCTGAGGCGTGATGCCGATCGCTTGCTCCAGTTGGCCCAGGAACTAAAGGAAGAGGCGGACAAGACCGAACAAACCAATGTGCTGTCACTACCGCTGGTCCACAAAGCGGAAGAAGTTGAAAAACTCGCTAAACAAATCAAAGGGCTAGCTCGCACAGCATGAAAATTCTATCGACGCGGGTTTTGGGTGTGGGTCGGACTGCACGCTGCTAAGTCTTAGTAAGGCAGGCACTCTTGCCTGTCCAGGTGTTCGGCGGCAAAGTTGTATCGGACAGACAAAAGTGTCTGTCCCACTCAACAGACTGCCCCGCTACCGGAATCGGGTGCGGGCGCTACTTGGAGCCCGCCCGAATCTTGTCCGTGCCAGTGCATGGTCGATTCGGGTATACACTGGGGACAGTGTGGAAGTATCGAAGGGCTTTCGGCCACGGTCTCATTTCGATGGGGGTTCTTATGCGAAACTATCACAGAATTTGGTTGGCGGGCCTGCTCTTCGCGTCGATTTCCGCCTTCGCACAAAACTCTTCTGGGGGACCACAAGCCCCGGGCAACGCCGATGTTCCTGTCCTGAAGGGCGGGGCAGGATCCTGCACTGCCGACTTCGTGGTAACTGACTCGTCTGGAAAAGGCGTCTACGACGCCAAGATCGCCATCCAGATCAAATACGGCTTTATGGGGCTTCGAAAGTTGGACCTCACAATCGGCACGAACTTTGAGGGCAAGGCGCGCGTCGAAGGCCTGCCTGAACAATTCAAAGGATCAGCCGAATTTAAAGTCTCCCACGGAGACCGGAGCAAGACAGTGCCGTACGACCCCCAGGCCAACTGTCATCCGCGGCACGAAGTCATTCTTGGCGAAAAGTAAGCGCAACTTTCCGGGAAACCCGCCTGCAAGCGTCGATTTTAGTGGGAGGAATGGTGCGGCTGGGGAGATTCGAACTCCCGACCTCGTGCTTCGGAGGCACGCGCTCTATCCATCTGAGCTACAGCCGCACGCCTCCTTTTATACCACGGTTTCAAGGCCGCGCCCTGCTTGCCGTCTCGCGTTCCGCGCGGCATCCAGGCCACAAACAGAGCGCCCTGCCCTTGCCGTGGGCCCGATTTACTCCGTCTTACGGCTGCTTCCGCTCGCACTTCCAGAACTGCCGGACAACATCCCGCCGCCAGTCCTTGTCGGCGCCACGCCACCTTCGACACAGCGCTCTATACATTTGCTTTGGATAACGCTCAAGTTATTGCGCCGAGTCTAATTTTCTCCATTTTTAGACCTGCACTTATGAGACCTGTACTGAACTTGTACTTTAGGCCAATTGTGGCGCTCCCGGCGGAGGCATAGGCTTCCCTACATTAGGCGCCTCCTCACGTAGGGATTGCATGGGACTCGGGGCGCCCTTCGATACCCGGCCCGGGATAGCAGAACAGAAACCTTGTGGGTATCAGACCGCGCTAAACGCGGCTCCCTATTGGTGTCCGTGGAGGCGATCACATGAAACCCTTTCAATCGAAATTTGCGAGGGTAAGTCGATCAGAAATGAAAGCGATATCACTCGTCCCGGTTCTCGCATTTTTGACGGTGTTATTCCTTCCGGGACTGACATTTGCCCAAAAAGACCCGGGTGTTCGGACGGGAGACATTAACGGACGAACTGGGGGCACTATCATGAATCCGCTCCCGCTGAGTTCTGTAAATCCAGGCGACGGCAGCATGCAGTTTTTCCAGAACGGCTTGACCCGCTTTCAGGATGCGGAGGCCATAAGTAACCCTCCCACCAATAACAACGTCGGTCTTGGACCCCGATTTAACTTTAACTCGTGCTCGGGATGCCATATACAACCGGCGGTGGGTGGGACCGGGCCCGCCGCCAATCCCCAATTCGACTTGTTTACCAAGAATATCGCCAGCGGGTCCACGAACTCGATCCCAACATTCATCACCTCCACTGGCCCAACGCTGGAAGTTCGCTTCCCGTTCTTCATAGGTCAGTCTGGCAATCCTAACACCCACGAGGGCCGGGGAGGACGAAACCGGCAGTTATCTCCCAATGGCGGCGTAGAAGACCTGTTCACCGTCTCCGGCCTCCCGGGTGCTAATGGCCACTGCGGCAACCTGCCCCAGCCTGACTTCGCAGGGGCGCAGGCGGCTAACAACATCATCTTCCGCATTCCCACGCCGGTCTTTGGCGCGGGCCTAATCGAAAACCTGGACGATTCAACTCTGCTCGCCAATCAGGCGGCCCAGGCGGGCAACATCTTCGGCATCAGCGGCGCCTTCAACCGTAATGGCAACGACGGTACTATCAGCCGCTTCGGATGGAAGGCGCAAAACAAATCGCTCCTGCTATTCGCTGGAGAGGCCAACAATGTGGAGAAGGGCATCGCCAACGAGATATTCCCGCAAGACCGTCCAACGCCCGAAGAGGAATTGAGTACCGGTCTGCCAGCCGATTGCCTGAACCTTAGCGGGGCGGGTTACCCGGAGGACACCACTAATTTCACGGCCACGACCGACCCGGACCCGTTTGCAACAAGCGCGTCCGTACCTACCGACATAGTAATGTACGCCATCTTCATGCGGTTTCTGGCCCCGCCGATTCCAGTCACCCCGACGGACCCCACCGCCGCCGCCTCGGTTGTCAGGGGACAGGCTCTTTTTACGTCAGTTGGCTGCGCAAGTTGCCACACCCCAACGATCAACTCCACCCAGCCTTCGAGTTTCACCACGTCTCTGGGCGGTGCCCCTGTGAACGCGTTCTCTGATCTAGAGATCCATCACATGGGTGTACGGTTGGCAGACAATGTTTCCCAGGGCGGCGCTGGCGGCGATCAGTTCCGCACGGCTCCGCTATGGGGTTTGGGGCAGCGCATCTTTTTGCTCCATGATGGCCGCACCACGGATTTATTGCAGGCCATCGAGGCTCACGCGAGCAGGGGTTCCGAAGCCACTCAAGTGGAACAGAACTTTGATGTGCTCACACCCAGCCAGAAGCAGGACCTCCTGAATTTCCTGCGCTCGCTGTAGTTCCTTAGCACGACCTTTCCGGGCGAGACACTTGAACGTCTCGCCCGCGTTTTCCCGGCTTGAGACACAGGCGCTCTGAATATGGCTACTAAGTCCTCGCACTCCCTGTTAGTTCTTGGTTTAGCTGTAGCGCTGCTTGCCCACGCGCAGGACGATGCTCGGAGCGCGGGCGACTCTTCCACGAATCCGCAGGCAATAATGGTGCCCACAGGGGTCATCCTTGTGAAGGGCGCATGGTCGAGTGCCAGCGATTCGGTGACTCCGCTGCCGGAAGGCGGGACACTGGCCAACAATGTTTATAGCAACCAATATTTTGGGCTCACTTACAATCTACCCCCGGATTGGACCGAGAAATACAGCGGCCCGCCTCCTTCGGACAGCGGCTACTACGTACTCGCGCAAATCCGGCCTGCGGACACATTCAAGGGGACAAGTCGAGGCACTATTTTGATCGCCGCGCAAGATATGTTTTTCACCCTCACGAGGGCCAAGAATGCGCTGGAGCTGACCAATTACACCAAGGACAATCTCATCCCGGAGTATCAAGTTGAAGAGCCGCCGGTGGTGCTCAGGATCGCCAACCGTCCCTTCGTGCGTTTTGACTACGGTTCGCCCGTGGCCGAACTGCATTGGCATGTGCTGGCAACCCAGATCCGCTGCCACGTGGTCCAATTCATCTTCACCAGCCGCGACACGGAGTTAGCGGAAAGACTCATCCGGGAGATGAACCAGATAAAATTGCCCGCCGAGGCCGGCGCCACGTTGGGGACTGGCGGCGGCAATGCGCCCACTTGTATCATGGACTACGCCAGCGGCGACAACGTGTTGGAAAGAGTTGATCCAATCTTTGCCGAGCGCAGATTCAATCCTGTTCCGGTCCGGATCATTATCGATAGAAAAGGAAGGGTAAAGCACATTCATTTTCTCAGCGCCTTTCCCGATCAGGCAAAAGCCATTACGGATGCCCTATTTCAGTGGCGTTTCAGACCGTACCTGCACAATGGAAAGCCCGTGGAAGTGGAAACGGGCATCCTGTTCGGACGTGCACCCCGCCCAACGACACCCCCATCAAGGGACGCGGCGACGGAGTGACGAACCTGCTTCTGTGCGCGGGGTTTTGCGTCCGGAGGCTGCCGTCAGTCCTGCCCCTGCGAGCATGTTGTTCAGCAATGCGAAGTGACCGAAACGTCGCTCAGTGTGGCGCAGCTAGCGCGGCTGTCAGCTTCTTGACGAGCTCTTGAGTGGGGGCGGCGAAGGATCCATTGGGCGCCAGGCGCAGATATTCCTGGAATTCCGTGAGCGCACCCTGGCCGTCGCGCAGTCGCAGCAGCACATTCCCGAGCAGGATGTGGGCCTCGGGAAAGTTGGCTTCAAGCTCGACTGCCTTGCGGGCATGCGGCTCGGCTTCCTGAAAGCGGCTCAGCGAATAATAGGCTCGACCCAAATCGTAGTGCCCGCGAGAAGCGTCCGGAACGAGCTCGAGTCCCCGTAGCAGCGGCTTCTCAGCCTCCGCGAATTTCTTCTGCTCAACCAGACAGGCCCCCAACGCGAGATATGCAGACTGAAGCTTATCGTTGAACGAGATGGCCTGGTTCAGCACTGTCTCGGCGTCGCTCCATTTGCCCATATCCATATAGGCCGTGCCCAGCAGGAAGTAAGCCTGTGAATAGGTCGGCGCAATTTGAATGGCCTTGAGGAAAGACTTAACGCTATCGGCGGATTTGTGCTTGTCCAGGAGCAAGCTGCGACCCTTTTCAAATTCCACTTGTGCAGCCTCCGGAACATTCAGGTCGCTGACGGACACGCTTGGATCAGGGGACATACCCGGGGAGGCTGAGGGAGGCAACTCCTTCAGGGCGATTCGAACATTCGCACTCGTCAAAGTGGTCAGATCCACGCTGGTGGTCGCATCGCGAAAACCGGAGGCACGTACTGTCACCGTGAAGTGAGACTTATGCAATCGAGGGGCATCAAACCTGCCGCTTGAATCGGTCACGATCCGGACAGACAGCCCGCCGAGATCATCTTCAATTATTACCAGCGCCCCCTCGCGAAAGGGCGATCCATCCGCATGGTCTACCTCCCCGTGTATTTCGCGCAGGAAAGTTCCAGGTTGTTGCGCCCGGGTCACACTCACTGCCGCTAGAACTGCGAGGGATAGAAATCTGATACGTACACGGGAGGTGAAGGCGGATTCCATGGTTCAATGTCCATCAAAATCTCGGATCGCCGTGATATAAAAAATCAGGGAGGATGGCGAACCATCCTCCCTCGTTTAATGGGTAAGCGGGCGTTTAGAACACGAACTGAACTTTGAAGCGTGCGCTAAACGGGGCGACGAAGCCCTCGGTCAGACCGTCGACCAGGTTATCAGGTATTCCATTCCCCGGCTTCTTGAAGTCAGCATTAAGGGTACCGAAACTCAGATCCGCAAATTGGTTGATTAGCAAGGGCCGTTTTGTGTTTGCGATATTCAGCAAATCCACGGCGAGATGCAAAACTTTGCCTTCTCGAATTGTCCATGGGAATTCGATGTGCGCGTCCACTGTGCCCGTCATTGGCAGCCGGCCCAAGTCGCCGCGGCCATTAATGGGCACTTCGCCGGGATTCCCGTAGTTTGACTGAGCGGTGAGAGTCGTGAGCGGAACGCCAGACTGAATCTTGACGCCTGGGCTGAGAACAAGCCCCTTTAGACGCCATCGATCCAGGATATAGGTCGGATAGATGTTGATGACATGGAGCTGGTCATCGTTTAAGGGGCCCACATCCAACTGGTGTCCCAGCGTATTCAGCAACCCCGGTGTAAAGTCGAAGAGCGAACTGATACCAGGGTCCGACTGGCCATTATCGTTTCGGAAGGCTCCCTCAAAATTGCCGCGGAGCCGTGCGATGCGCCAATTCGAAATCAGAGACCAGTTGCGGCTGAATGCTTTGTTGATCTCAATTTCAACGGCCTGATATTCACGCTTGGGATCAGCATTGCCGTCCGGCTGGCCGTCGGGCATAGCTTCGCCGCCGAACAGAGCGTTTGGATCATTGACAAGCAATGGGGGACCCGTTGCTCCGCACGCCGGTGGCACCACTGCAGGCGGTTTGGGGACGCACGCTGGGTTTGTCACTGTCCACGGGTTTTCGTTGACACCCGGCCAGCAGGCGCTTCCAAGAATGTTGCCGAACGTATCTTTCTCGTTGACATCGGTCGCCGAAAGCTGACCGTTGCTGTCATAGCAGCCGGCAGGGAACCCCGTGGGGACACCGTAGCTCGGGTTGCACCCCACTGGCATGTTAAGTGCGACGCATTGCACTCCGGTAGTTGATCCAGGCCCTGCCTTGAACTTGACTCCCTTCGAGAAAGCGATTTCCTGGGAGTTGACGACGTAATCTGCTTTGGAGCTGGGGTTGCCGATGGCGTAAAACTGCCCGAATCCGGCGTTGGACTGTTCGATGGAAACGCCGCTGAAGTCTTCAATAATGCGCTTGATCCGGCGATCAATATACCGGGCGCTGATGGTGACTCCGCCGCGGAACTCGTGTTCCGCCCCGATTACGAACTCATCTGTGTATTCCATCCTGGTACCTTGCTGGATGGGCGATGTACCGCCGCCGACCGTACTCACGGTCACCGATTTGTCAACTCCTCCATTTGCCTTATTCAGGAGGTGGGCAGAGTCCGGCTGGATGGTCACAGCCCCGTTCTTGTCCAGCACAAGATTGCCACTTGAGTCTGTAACTGGCGCGTAATACGCATTGCGGAAATCACTCTCCACGGTAAGCTCACGGATGGCGGCATCGAGAGGCATGACCCAAGCGTAGCGGCCGAAGTTGGCATAAATCTTTGACTTCCGGTCACCCTTGGGGTCCACACTGATGCCGATCCGCGGGCCCCACTGGTCGTTGAGTACCGAACCAACTTTGCCCGCGGTTATGCGCTGCTGCTCCCAGCGCAACCCCATGCCCAGCGTAACGTGGTTTCCCATCTGCCAGGAATCGTTGACATAGCCAGCATGATATTTGGCCGTGTTGTTACTGACGCCGGGACTAAAAATGCCACGGTAGACGTACGCCGCGACAGGTTGTGGCGCGGAAAAGCCAGGAACATTCATCAAAGGGCACAAGGTGCAGTCGAACGTGGTCCCGTTCGACTTTGTGTTCTCGAGAACCAGGCGGTAGTATGCATTGCTCTGCTGACCTTGAACCAACGCTAGTTGGGCGGCGCTCACGATTTGAACGCCATCATGGTTCGTCGTGGGAATCGGGAACCGCGCCCCGCTATATTCATTAATGTCGTTGTAATGCGGATACTGCCAATAGTACCCGACACTGAATGTGTGATGGCCGGCGAAGGTGGCTTGTTTTGAAGTATCAAAGTTGAGAGATTTCGAAGTAGAATCATAATTCTCGATAAAACCGAGTCCCTCCATCCGATAAGACCCGCGTTGTCCCTTAAGCCCCCCCGTCTGTGTTAAATCCTGAATTCGAGAGATGTTGGTTGCCGGATTTTCATTAAATCGGTTCCAATTCCAGGTAAACGCACCGGAGAGAATCCAGCTTGAACCGAGAGAGCCGTCGTATCGGGCCACCCAGCCTCTCGATCCATAGTCGAGAGTCGAATTCGCGGAGGTGTTATCAATGTTTAGGGAGTTCCATGAAGTGGCGTTGGTAAGAGAGGGGTCAGCGAATACCAGGGATTCAATACTGTGTCTCGAATTGATCTGCCAAGTCAGCTTGGCGCTGTAATCCCAGACTCGCGTCGTGCGGTCAATCGTCCCGCCTGTTAAGGTGTAAAGCCCGGAAGTCGCTGCCGGCGAGACCCAACTGTGATTCCACGTGGGATTGAAGGCGCCGAAGTAAAATAGGTGGTCCTTTAATTTTCCGAGCGGCACATAGCCACCCAATTCGAAATCGCCTTCGTAGCCGCCTTTTTGAAGCTGGCGCCCAATCAAATTTGACGGATGAAAGTCATCGTCGTTGGCATACAGCGCGCCCATCCCCTTCGACTGGAAATACCCTCCGATGACGCCGTGCGTCGCATTGCTGCCCGACTTCGTGACCATTGTAATCACGCCCCCGGTCGCGCGCCCGTATTGAGGCTCAAACCCGGCGGTCTTGACTTGAACATCCTTCACGAAGGACGAGTTGATTCCAACCCCGATCGAACCATAGGACCGAGAATATACTCCCATTCCCCCGAATGCCGCGTCGTTCAGCGACACACCGTCAGCAATGTATGCGTTTTCCAGCCCTGTCGAGCCGGAGATCGCAGGATTCATCGCGCCGGTGCCAAGCCCCGAAACGACGCCAGGGCTCAAATAGAAGATGCTTGTAACGCTTCGCCCGAGAGGGAGATTGTTGTAAACAGCGTCGGAAAAGTCACCATTTACCGCCGTGGAAGTGCTTTCGACGGCCACCGACGTGGCCACCACTTCGATGGTCTCGGCAACAGTGCCAAGTTCAAGCTGGATTTGAACCGAGCTAGTCCTGTTGATCTGGACTTCCACATTCTGCACGCTCGCAGACTTGAAACCCGACTTCTCAACCTTGACGGCATAAGAGCCGGGAATCAGCGCTGAAAACAAGAATGCGCCTTGCTCATTGGTGGTCGTGTTTGCATTGCCGGTTGGCCCGGAGATCGTCACGGAGGCCCCCGCCACCACGGACTTTGAGGAGTCCAACACTGTTCCCCCAAGTTCACCCCTCACGCTGCTTTGGCTCTGCGCGAATAACCGCGCCGGAATGGCCAAAAGGAAAATAAAAAAGCTCAATACGAAAACATGCTTTCGCATCTTGATCTCCTCTCGGATTTCAAATGTCTGTCTCTGAAGCACACCCAAACACCCGTTGAGGGGTATATACTCCTTTTTGGCATAGGAATGCAAATTCTTTTTTATTATTTTAGCAATTTAAAAGAGTGGGTCCGGCGAGGGCAATCTAGCGGTCTTGGGGTAGGTTCGACGCGGTTATTGATTCGTAGCTTTTGAGGTCGCTGAGGCTCGGTTCAATAGTGACTGGCCTTTCTTTGCCGCTTCAACGGACTTCTGGGCATTGCCAGTTTGTTTGTAGTATTCAGCCAGAGAGAGATAGAGAGGAGCGTCTTCCGGCCGGCTCGCCACCGCCGCTTCCAGGGCGGACACAGCATTCCCGGCTTGTCCGCTATTCCCAAAGCTGTCAGCGATCCGCAGAACCGTGTCCGTGTCGGTCTGTTCCGTGATTCCAACATCCGCATACAAGCTGATGATCGCACTGTAATCCTTTTTGGCGTAGTACGCGTCCACGAGCCGGGAGCGTGCAATATCGTCGGAGTGGTCTCGTGTCAGCGCGCGACGCAACCACTGTCTAGCTTCGTCGGCCTTACCTTCCGCCAACAGGCAGAGCCCGCGTTGCCGGTCCACGACGCCCGTTTCGACATCCTTTTCGGGTGCCGGATCGGCCAAATCCCAGACTCCCGACGCTGGCATGTCCGCGAGAACCGAGAAGTTCAAGGTCGAGAAAGCATGCTGGTTGGTACCCGCCTGGCCGAGTGAGACTGTAAGCATATAGTTCCCTGGAGGCTGGCCCTCCAAGGACAGCTTCTTTCCATTCACCAGCGATCCAGATGGGTCAAATTGGTCCTTGCTGACTTCCTCTTTGGTGACGGTGCTGGCCCCCGCCGCCGAAGGTCGGCCCACAGCATATTCGACTTCGAGCTTTTGCCCAGAGTAAGCGTGGGGATCAGCCGGAGGCGCCCAGATTTGGTAGGCCAATTGAATGGGTTGATCCATCCCTATCAGCAGGGGTGAGGCTCCCAGCGGCGTAAACTTCATCCCAGCCAGCGTGAAAGGAGTGGTGTCGGCCTTGCCGGGATCAACTGCCTCGACCGCCGAAAACGGGAGAATTCCGGAGATGGTTACGCCAGCTTGGTTGGTTTCCGGTATCACCGCCTCTTTTTGTGCCTCGAGTGCGATCTTCTTTTTCCAATCGGTCAGCCGGAAATTCAAGTGGTATTTGCCCGGCGGAAGCGGGAGCGACCCCTCATAACCGACGCGCTTATCCTTCATGCTTTCGAATTGTTCTTTGTCAATGACCTCACTTACGTTTTTTTCCTGCACGAAGATCGGCTTGTTGTCAGAATCTAGAACCGTCACCCGAGCTTCCAGAATGTACGAGAAGCGTCCATCGGAGCGAGTTTCGACGGTAAAGTCCGAAGGCTTGCGGAACCGAATTGCGTAGTCGAGCCGGGTCAATCCGCGCGAATCGCGTACGGGGAGCGTGGTAACATCCAGGTTTTGTCCCGGCACCACCAACCGCGCGGTGACGCTCCCGATGAGATTGCGGCGACGGTCGAGGTCCTGTTTCGTGAATGGGTTGTTCGCCAGGCTCTTGATTGTTGCGAGCATGGCGTCGGATTGGAGGCTCGGGCGGGCCGCGGTCGGGTCAATGGGTTCGTTGGGAATAAGGCTCAGGGCCAGATGGGCGACGTGGTCGCCTACAGAATCCTGAATCGACTTTAATGAGTTTTTGCGATTATTGATTGTCTCCGTACCTGGGACCAGTTTGTCTGGGCCATCCATAAAGGGACTGTAGTAACGCATGTCGCCGAAGCCATCGCGCTGATAAAACATCACGTAGAAGAATGCCGGAAGTGCTGGGTGACTGTAGGAATAAAACCATATCTCGATGGGGTACAGATTCGCGGCGCTAAGATAGGTTTCCTTCTGCTGAGGCGGGCCCAGGGTGATATATGTCCGTCCGCGATCCGTGCGCCATCCGTCGGTCGCGGAGCCTCCTCCAAAACGCGCGTTGGCGTAGGCGATGCGCTGGTAGATCTCGTCCTTGTAAGTATTTTCTGGCGAGCCCGGATTCGGATTGCGAATGGCCCAGAATTGCTGAATGAACTTGTCGCGCGCGTCGTCTGACGTCAATTTCAGGAACGCGTCGCGTTCTTCATTCGTAATGAGGTAAACCACGTCGTGTTCCAGCCAATCCTTATAGCTTTTTTCCAGTTTTTGCCTCTGGGCAGCACCAACTGCGATTGCCCCAAGACCAAAAACCGCGGAGATCAACACAGAAAGGATCGCGCGCCAAACGCGATTCGTGATTCGAGGAGAGCGTAGGTAGGGCACTACGACCATGGTCATTACCGCAAATGCGCTTCAGATCGGGGGTCCGATATCCAATCCACCCAAGCATCGGTTGATATCGGCGGCCCACCCTCGACCAATACGATAGCATCTACCGGTGATTTCTGAAAGGAATCAAGGCTTGCGAGCGCGCACATCGTTGCCTCGCATGTCTTCCTGTTTCAATTCGTGGTTATAGCTGGCGGAACGAAATAGCCAACCTTGTTGTTCGCGGGCGAGCCGTACCACATGCGTCCCTGAGCATCCAGAAAAAATTCCTTCATCATATTTTCAGAATGCGGGAAGGGGAACTCAGTCACTTGCCCGCTTTTTGGATCGAGACGCCCCACGAGATCCATTTCATCGGAGGAATACCAAAGATAGTGATTCCTATCGATCCCGAAGGCATACGGCGTCGGGCTCTGGCCGGGCAATGGAAACTCCTTAAAGGTTTCGGTCTTGGGGTCAAACCGTCCAATCTTGCCACCCCGATATTCGGCGAACCAAATCATGCCATCGGAGTCGATCTCGATGCGTCGAGGCCAGGAGTGAGCGGTAGGCGGCGCCCATCTCGCCACTTTCCCCGTTTTCGCGTCCACTTTCCCGATCTTACCCTCATCGTAAAACTCAGCGAACCAGGGATTGCCGTCCTTATCAATTTCCACGCCGTAGGGAGAAAATGTATCCGCAAAATGCGAGAATTCATTTGTCTTGGGGTCGAAGACAGTCAGATTGTTGAAAACAGCTGTGCCCCACACTCTACCCGAGTGGTCCACGCGCACCGTGTGTTTTGATCCGCCATCCTCGAGCCCTTCCATTCCGGATTTGTAGGAATCCTGATACTCCGTGATTAACCGCGTTTTCGGATCCCACCTCCCGACTTTGTTGGAAGCCTGCTCTCCCAGCCACACGGATCCGTCCGGCGCAGGGACCGCCGAATGGATACCCGCGGTACCCTTGTTGGGCGCAACAAACTCTTCGATCTCTCCGGTTTTCGGGTCCAGCATACCGATTCGGTTACCCGATCCAAAATCGGGGATCCAGATTTTTCCGTCTTTATCCGGCGCGGCGCTGAACGGCATGCGATTCGGTCCGGGCATATCGTATTCCACGTAAACGATCTTCATGGCTTCGTCGCTGAAAGGGCGCAACGTATCTTGGTATCCCGGCATTTCCGTTGGAGATTTCGGCAGCTTGGAATCCACGCCAAACGTGTCATTCAAATAGGAAATGATCGTAGCGGCAGCTTGATCGTCAACGTGATTGCCCAGGCGCGCGCGCCGAACGTCGCGCATGTAGTTCACGGCTTGCGCCCAACCGTCCGCGTCCCGGCGCGTGGCGGCCATTCGAGATTGGAATCCGTGGCAGGCAAAACATTCCGCGGCAAGTATTTGTTTGCCTTTCCCATCGGGCAACAGCTTCTTGCCTTGATACACGGAAAGGTCGCTCCAACGGACCATCGTTTTCTGCAGGGCGATATCGAGCGAGGAGGACTCACCGGCGGCCAATTTCACGCCTTCGCGCGGGTCGCTTTTGTATCCCACGGACTTCGCGAGAACTTCATACTCTCCAGGCGCCAAGCCCTGAATCTGATACCGTCCTTGCTTGTCGGACAACACCTCCACGTAAATCTTGGTCTTCATGTTCTGGGCTTGCACAAAAGCGCCCTTAAACGGCGCTCCCGCGGGGTCTTTGACGATCCCGGAAATCGTCGAGTCGGTCGCGCCGTACGCGAACCAAACGCACAATAACAATAGCCCCAGAATCTTTCCAACCGTCTTCATGTCTTGTCCCCTCGAGTTCGCATCCCCCTAATTGCTCGGGGCTGCGGGTCTAGGCTCCGTTTAGAGCCCTGCCGCTCATTCCACAAGTATACAAACAAGCGAAGGGCTGAGGCTGTCCGGTCTCAGTCCCGCAAGTTTGGTTTTTCTCTTAACCGCGATTTCTCGGGCCTTGTTCCTTGTCCGATTGATCCGATTTTCCCGAAAGCCGATCTAGTCCGCAGCCAATTGCGGCGAGATGTCGACTTGCTTGACGGTCGTGCCATGTCCGCCGGCAATCGTGGCGCCGTTGATTCCGTATTTCCGCAAGATCGTTCCCACCGAGGCCGTCGCTGGCGAACGTTCGATGGGCCCACGGGGTGAGATTAGATCGGTGACGTACACGATATTGTCCTTGACGACGTGCCCGATGAGCATGCCGTCGACGTGCGGATTAGCAACGTTGTAAAGGCGCACTTCGCTTGTGTCGTCTTTGAGCGTCATCTGGTCCTTAACTTCGATAAACTCCGGGGTCCTCGGCTTCTTCTGCAAGTCGTCAGGAACGACCGTGTGAGTGCCCTTGACATCTTTTTCAAAATACGCTTTGTCCCCGCTCGGAAGGATTACTGAGGCGCCCTCGGCCACATAAGTTCGCATGCCGCCGGTATGGTCCATGTGATGATGCGTCAAGACAAGATACTTGATCGGTTTGCCCGGGTACTTCGCTTTCGCTGCGTCGATGACCCAGCGCGATTGCAGCTCTCCGTACGGAGCGTCAAAGATCACTAGATGGTCCTTGAACTCGACGATCAGATTGTTCGCTGTTCCGCCTTCGACGTGCTGAACATGCGGTGCAAGCTCGACCACTTTGAGGCTGCCGCCATTTGGGAAGAGGATGTTGTCACTGTCGGTGAACCGCGTCAGGAAGAGCCGCCGCATAACCCATTGATAGGGGACGTTGCTCGTCGCCGGTGGTTTTGCGGCCGCTTGAATCGCTTCGGGGACGGCAAACGTGTCGGCCGAGATCGCCGCATTTGCAGTGACGTCCCGATAGTTGAGCTTTGCTACCTCGACATCGCCGATCCGAAAAGACAGCGACTCCGCAAGCTGCCCCCCGCCAACCGCTTTCCAGTCCCCGAGCACGAGATCGTAGTTTGAATCGCCGTGGATGTTATCGTCATCCCGCGTGCGAATGGCGGCAGGCAGATGCGTCTTGCGATCAAACAGGATGGTGAATGTCGTCGCACCGTCGGCAAAGGAGACCGCCGGAAGTGACTGGTCGCCGAGCTTTTGGGATCCCGCTGAGGCCACATGGCTCGAATCATCCATGGCCTTGACGAGCAGCCAGGGCGAGGAGCGCTCAAGCTCCCGCAGCTGCGCGGCCTCGCGGATGCGCGACATTGGCTGGCTGCCCTTGTCATCCGTGACGTAGCCAAGTGTGGGCAGCAAAGTCTCCGCGTATTTAATCCTCACTGGATCCGGGTATTTCTGATCGCGGTCCCAAGCGGTGCGCGCCTGACCCTTGGTGAGGTCCCAGGTGATCGCGAAAGTCGCATCCCCCAGGAATCGCGGTTCTCCGTCGGGAGCAAAGGACTGCCCCGGCTCCCAGAACTTGGCATCGCCTTTGATAGCGAGAGATTTCAATCCGCGGAGCGCATCGGCGCCACCTTCCGCGGTGACAGCTTCCTTGACCAGATTGTTGCCGCTTCCTTGAGCGAACGCCGGCTGCTGCAAGCTCATCGCCAGCAACAATCCCACAACCGACAGAGCGTATTTCATGGAGCTTCCTCCCTCATGTTTATTGTTAGGCGGGAATGTCCGTTTTGATATCCGGGCTGACCGCCAACATACAACTAACGCGCCCAGAACGCAATGTTTCGGCCCAATTTCAAATGTTTGGTTCTCCCCCTCACGGAGCCGGGTCAATGTCTGCCCTGCGACAAAAATTTCCACAGCGACCTTTGCGAATTATTTTGGTTCCCTGAGCCGAATTCCGGTTAACCAAGGCGCTTCTTGGGAAATGGCCCCACATTCCGAGAAACGGACATCGCGGGGCTTAGCGGATACGGTAAAAGTTTATTTCCCTGTCTCTGGAACCGAAGTCTTCGGATCGGTCTCAATACTAACGTCCAGGTTCGAGGGTTCTTCGAGCTTCGTCTTATTCAACTCATCTTGCAGGCTGTCACTGCTCTAGATCTCTCCCTTCCTGGCAAAGGCCGCGATATGATCGCCCGCCCGAAAAGCGAGCGCGGATATAGTTTCGGTCGGCTGCCCTCGCGATGAAGTCACCATTGAACTGCCGTCGCAGATGAAGAGGTTGCGCACGTCGTGGGTTCGGTGATAGCGGTCTACCACTGATGTGCGCGGGTCGTCGCCCATCCGGCAAGTGCCAAGAAGATGGACCGCCAGAGTCTGCGCCTCGATCGGCGCGTCCCAGGTCTTAAGCGCACCGGCCGCCTTTGCAATCTGGTTGGCGTGCGAGACGAGGAATTGTGCGCACTTCAAATCGTCGGGATGATCCTGGTAGGTGACGCGCATGCAGGGCAGGCCCCAAGCATCTTTGAGCGCGGGATCAAGCGTGATGCTGTTGTCCTTGACCGGCAGCGATGTGCCGTGGGTCGCGAAGAACATTGTGCGCGTGAATTGTTCGGCAAGGTCTCGTGCAAAGCCTTCACCCCAGGACTGGGCCCCGGGCGGCAGCCCGCCCAGCGCAAACGTAATCGGGTACATCCCAAACCGACCATCGATCCCCCCGCCGCCGTAGAACCCTCGCTTCAAATCTGTATCATAAAAATCGTGAACCATGCGGGTGTTCTGGACTCCCTTGAACTCGTTGAGCGGCTGTTCGAACTGAGCGTACACGCCGAAATACGTATTGATCATCAAGTGCGTGCCCACCATGCCACTCGAATTGGCGAGGCCTTGCGGAAATCGTGATGAATCGGAGTTAAGGAGCAGACGCGGCGTCTCGGCGCCGTTGGCGCAAAGCACAACAGCCTTGGCGCGCTGCAGCTGTAAGTGTTTCTTGGTATCGAAGTAAGTCACGCCAGTCGCCCGAGCGCTTCGACTCATCTCAATCCGCGCAACGTAACTGCCGGGCCGTATCTCGCAGCGGCCTGTCGCCTCCGCCAGAGGTAGCATCGTGACCATCGACGTAGACTTCGCGTCAAATTCGCACATGAAAAAGAAGCAGAAACCGCAGTGCTGGCACGCCGACCTGCCGTTGTAGACCTGTGAATTGATGGCCATCGGCGACACTTGAGGGTGAAGGCCAAGCGCTTTAGCGCCGCGCTCAAGCAGCACTCCGGATGATTTAACCGGAAGAGGCGGCATCGGATACGGCCTAGACCTCGGCGGATCGAAGGGCCCAGGCTCTCCGGAAACTCCGAGTTCCCATTCCGCCTTGGTGTAATAGGGCTCGAGCTCTTCGTACGTGATCGGCCAATCTACGAGCCCAGTGCCTGGCACTCCACCCAACCGGCTGGCCTCATCGAAATCGCTTGGATGAAGGCGCCAGAAGTTTCCGGTGAAGTGAGCGTTGCTGCCGCCAACCATCCGGCCATAGACGAGCGCCTGCGCTTTCTGCGCGACGTCTTTCGGCGTGCGCCGGAAAGTCTGGGGCTGTTTTTCCGGGCTGTTCGTCCGGAGGCTTCGCATGAAGGCGCCGAACTCGTCATGGTCAAATTGGGCCGTGGTGAGCCTGGGACCCTGCTCAAGAACAACGACTGAGAAGCCCGCCGTGGCAAGTTCCATTGCAATGATGCCGCCGGCGGCCCCCGATCCGACGATGGCAAAATCAACCGTCTCGCTCGGCCGGAAGCGCGCAGCGGGTCCGGACTGCTGCATACTCATTCCTTCCTGCTAACTTCGGCGTCGTAGAACCCGAAGGGCGGCGCAAAGATCGGGCGGTGTGTGAGGTTAAGCAGATGCCAGCCAGCGTAGTCGCGGTTGCCGCCCCAAGTTGGTAGAGCAAAGGTCCCCACGATTGTGTCGAAACGCGCGGCCTGAAAGAAGGGCGTGTTCTCAATTGCGCGAAGCACCGTGTCCTGTTGCATCTGTGTGAGCGATGCGAAGCCCGGTGACGCTCCCCAAGTGGTCACAGCCCGAGTGTTCAGATCCGTCACGCCGTCGGCGTACAGTTGCCGCTGGCCCTTGTTAAATGTCGCCAACGATCGGTCGATGAAGTAAACGGCGCCTGCCTCGCGGGCGCCCGGCCTGCCATCAACCGATGGCAGGATGCGCGAGGTCATGACAGCGATCACTTCGGCTTGGTCTGGCGTCAAGTTGCTGAACTTCGGAAGCTGTGGCTTCGTAACCTGGGCGGAGGCCCAGGCGAGTGCCTCTTCGATCTCTAGGAGATCCACGGCAGCCCACACCGCGCTCGCCGCCGCTGCTGCGCGCAGAAAGGCCCGTCGATTGTGAAGGTCACTCATCAGCTATCGTGCGACAAGCGCGCTACAGCGCGTTGCGATATTAACCACGATGTAGGTCGACCTCTGGTCGAAGGTTCCCAATAGACTATCGAAACCCGGCCATATTCTACGCTGATTGGTGAACGCTTGAGAATAGATTTCTGGCCCAGTTTTTAAAGTGTCGTTCTGTCAGCCACGAAGCGGGGTCAATTTCTGCCCCGCAATGAAAATCCCCAAACCGATCAAAGGATTTCTCGGCACCTGGCTTGGGAAACGGGGCTAGTCAAACGGGAAGAACGAACTGTCGGCGCCTCCCTGATCTTGCGAGGCCCGCGCTCGCGGCAAATCCGTTGCTTCGAGGACAGGAGAAGCGTAGGATGCGCGAGTCAGAGGTCCAAATCGGAAATTCCCGATAAGAACGAGGAAACACCGTTGCGCGATTTGGAGGCGCCGATCCCCTAATACGACTTTCTGATAAGTGAGTGCAGACCTCATAAATTGTTAGGGCAGGATTTCACTTCCATCTGGCGCTCCAGGCATATGAGTGCGCCGAGGCGATCGCTTGTTGGCAGGCGGGTTCGACGCGCCCAACATCTGATCTACAAGACAAGCTAGGGAGGCTGCGATGTTGAACAGGCGCCAGTTTCTTTCAGCCGCCGCAGGCGCGGGCGCGGCGATGTTCGCCCGCGGGCCGAGCGCATTCGCGGCGAGCTATGACCTGATCATCAAGGGCGGGCGCGTCATCGATCCTTCCGTCCGGCTCGACGCGATCCGCGACGTGGCGATCTCGGGAGGCCGGATTGTCGCCGTCGAAGCCACCGTCGCGGGCGACGCAGCCGACACTCTCGACGCGCGCGGCAAGCTCGTCGTCCCTGGTCTGCTCGATATCCACACCCATGCCGCGCGCTCCGCCGAGGGGCCGGGCCTCATGCTGCAAGACGGCGTGACCGGGTGGATCGATGCGGGATCGCAAGGGGCCGATCGCATCGGCGAGACGATCGCCGTCGCGCGATCGTCGCCGCAACAGGGCCGTGTGCTGATCAACATCGGGCGCAACGGCATCCTGCCCGAAGGCGACACCATGGAGCTGAAGCGCGCGGATGTCGGTGCGGCGGGCGACGCGATCGCCAAGAACCGCGACTTCATTGTCGGCGTCAAGGCGCGGCTGTCGCGAGATGTTGCGGGCGAAAACGATTACGAGGTGCTTCGGCGTGCGCAGGAAGTGGCCACCTCCTTCAGCCTGCCCGTGATGATCCACATGGGGCAGACGATCTCACCGCTTCCCAAGCTCGTCGACCTGTTGAAGCGCGGCGACATCGTCACCCACCTCTTTGCGCCGCCACCCAATAGCATCATCGACGACAGTGGCCGCATCCTGCCCGAAGTGCTGGCCGCGCGGCGCCGCGGCGTGTGGTTCGACGTCGCCAACGGGCAGAGTGGACACATGAGGTGGGACACTATTGCTGCGATCATGAAGGCCGGATTCTGGCCCGATACGTTCTCCACCGACTGGAACACGAATGCCCATCAGACCGGGGTCATCGACCTTCCCAACTGCATGTCGAAGCTGTTTGGTTACGGCATGACGGTTGATGAGTCCATCGCGCGAGCCACCGTCAACGCTGCGCGCATCTTCCCTCTGTTCAACGACCGCGGCACGCTCAACGTGGGCGCGCCCGCCGACGTGGCGCTGCTCGAACTGCGAAAAGGAAATTTCGAATTCCTCGACAACTACAAGAACAAAATCACCGGCCACCAGAGGCTCTTCCCGAGTGCGACCGTGCTCGGCGGCAAACGGGTCCCGCGCGCCTAGCGGATGCGATCTTTTGCCCATGCTGGCTCCTGTTGGGAGGCCCAGATTTTCTAGATAGGCTGTCCAGTTTTAGAAAGGAGCAACACAGGCTCCCATACCTTGATCGAGCGAAACCTTCCAATCTTGTTCCAAGTCCCGCCGTTGATCCGCTCTCAGGATCATGTCACGACAAAAAACGACTTCCGCGCTTAATCCAATCGTCTCTCTTTTTGATTGCTATCACTCTCGCATCTACGTCAACAAGCCACATTCCGCGAAAACGGGTGGTCTCAATGGCTCGACGCAACACTAGCTCAAAGTTCACGTGCAGCAGCCTACGAAGCTAAATTCGTTCAAGGGCGATGATTCAAACGGAACACTGCCCTCTTTAGGTTCTGATTGAGTACAGCCTGACGGTTCGGTTTCGTAGAGGAAGCATTGTCGGATCAACTGATTAGATAGTGTTGCATCGACCGGTTGAACTGGCACGGATTAGTGGGAGATTGTTCACCCGGTCGCGACAATTCGTCTCAGGCGGGACCAGTCCTCTCGCTCAATTTCCGTAAAGTTATGGCACTCGCGCGCTAACAACTGGAACCATCCAAGCAGCGTAGCCGAGGGGGTCGCGGATGTTGGCGATCATCTGATTGAAGTACGCCACGGCGGATTCGCTTGCGATCGGGGTCAACTCGCCGATCGATTCGGCGTATCCATCGCGCCACGCTTCCAGGATACTCGCGAATGTTTCTCGCGGAACGCGCAGCGTGTCAACGACAACGTAGTCCACCTTCATGTCCTCAAGCCTCATGGCGGCCAGGATCCTGAAGGCATGGCGGCCTATGAACAGGTCGGTTCCGGTGCCTTTTTCGAAGCTCGGGGCCACCTGATGCCAAAAGTCCAGCGGATCAAGGGGCGCGCGCTGGAAGTGCAACATGCCGTAGTCTTCGGGAATCAGGTGCAGATAACCTCCTCGCCGTGTGACACGCGCGAGTTCGGCGATCACGCGGTCCGGATGCGGGATGGAATGAAGTACATGGCGGCATACAGTGAGATCGAAGCTGTGCTCGGCAGCTTTGAGTTCGAAAATGCTTCGATGCTCGAAGGTCAAGCGCGGGGCGAGGCTTGCGTAGCGTCCACGCGCAAGTTCCAGATGGTGATCGACGATGTCGACTCCCAGCACGTGAGCAAGAGGGAATAGTTCGGCAAGCCTGGAGGCTCCTTCGCCCGTGCCGCAGCCGGCATCGAGGATGCGAGGCTCCTCCGGCATCAGGTAGCGACGAAGCAGCGGAATTTCCTGTGGCCAAATGGCGCGCGCCTGCGCATCGAGGTTGCGCACCATGGACTCATCGGCCATCTGTTTTGCCTGCGGATTGAGATCGGTCAACTCGTTCCCCCTATGTTCATGATTGTGTCCGACTTCGGGGCGGTTCCCTTTGACGAGTCCTGTGAATGGCACTCCCCGGGCCCAATGGCATATGGGAGGTGCGACGTCGCCGATGCCGATTCTACACCGCTCCGCCTAAAGGTCTATTCGCGTGCTTTCATGGTTGGCAAAATACGGTCCGCTAAAATGCGTGCGACTGGAAAAACCGGCTTGTTTACGTATAAGGGGTTATTCATTCGCTCCAAGTGAAAGTATTCCATCATGTGGCACCCCAGGTGCTGTAACCTCAATAGAACGAGCACATCGGGATGGTGTGCCCGAATCTGTCAGAGGGTTCCCTACGCCTGAAAGCCTCAAGCACCGGAATGTGAATTTAGGTACGGCGTTTTCTGGACGCCGAGCTAGTGTGCTGCTTCCTGTATTTGTGATGTTGGTTGCAGTCGCTTTCTTGACGCTGTTTGAGCTCGCGAAAGGGCTGCTGTTTCCTTCCATCACATTGTGGCAATCTCACCTCGTTATGATCATGGTGAGCGGCGTCGTTGCGAGCTCGGCTAGCCTCTTTGTTTTTAACAAATTTCGGCTGATTGCAGAATCCTACCGCAAGCTTGTCGAGCAATCTCCAGATGCTGTTTTGGTTCATCGGCAAGGCAAAATCCTGTTTGCGAACACGGCCTGCGTGTCACTATTCGGCGCTACCTCCTCTGATGAACTGCTCGGGAAGCAAATGTTTGACTTTGTGCATCCGGATGATCGCGAGGCCGTGAAAAAGAGGATCCGGGAACACGTCCGCGACTTTACGAATGTACGTCAGAACGAGACTAGAATGGTTGGTCTCAATGGAAAGGAAACTTGCACGGAAGTAGTGGCATGCTCGGTCACCTATCTTGGACAAGCCTCGATGCAGGTGGCTTACCGTGATATTTCAGGGCGGAAGGAAGCGGAAAAAAGGTTGCTGGAAAGTGAAGCAAGCCTGGCGGCGGCACAGCGGGTCGCCCATCTGGGTAGCTGGCAGCGGGATCTCATTGACCTAGACGATTGGACGCGCACCCCGTTGCGTTGGTCGGACGAGATGTTTCGCCTCCTTGGTTACAACGTGGGCGAGATTGAGGCATCGAGGGCGAACTTCGATCGCGCCATCCATCCCGAAGACCGGGATCGCGTACGTGAGCTCATGTCTGCTGCGATCCGCGAACGCAGACCCTACAGCACCGATTACCGAATCATGTTGCCCGATGGTACCGAACGCAACCTCTACTCGCAGGCCGACATCGTCTACGACGAGAGCTCCAAGAGGCCGTTGAAGATCGTCGGAGTCGTTCAGGACATCACCGACCGGAAGCGGTCCGAGCAGGAATTAATCGTGGCGAAAGAAGCCGCTGAAGCAGGCAGCCGGGCGAAAAGTGAGTTTCTAGCGAACATGAGTCATGAAATTCGCACACCGCTAAATGGTGTCATGGGCATGACCGACCTGGCGTTGGGGACCGACCTCACGCCGGAACAACGTGAATATTTAGAGACGGTGAAACTCTCGGCGGATTCTCTACTCATCGTGATCAATGACATTCTCGATTTCTCCAAGATTGAAGCGGGAAAAGTAGAATTGGAGTTGGAGGATTTCAACCTCCGCGATAGCCTTGAAACCACGCTGAAAACGCTGGCGCTGCGCGCGGACGAAAAAGGACTGGAGCTTTTGTGCGAAATAGCGCCTACAGTCCCGGACGTCATGCGGGGAGATTCCAACCGGCTCCGCCAAATCGTGATTAACCTCATCGGGAACGCCATTAAATTCACCCACCAGGGTGAGGTGGCGTTGAACATTCAAGTCGAGGCCGAGGAGGGTGACACTCGAGTCCTACATTTTACTGTGTCGGACACCGGGATTGGCATTGCTCTCGAAACGCAGAAATTAATCTTTCAGCCTTTCTCGCAGGCCGATAGCTCAACGACGCGGAAATTTGGCGGAACCGGGCTGGGATTGACGATCTCGAAGCGCCTGGTGGGCTTGATGGACGGAAACATGTGGGTTGAAAGTGAAGTTGGCCGAGGAACTCAATTTCACTTCACAGTGCGGTTTAAGACATCCGAGAAACCGGTTGAAGTCGGAGCGATTGCCCCACCCGAAACGCTACGCGGAGCGAAAGTCCTAATCGTAGACGATAACCGCACGAATCGGCGGATTCTTGAGGGAATGCTGAAGCGCTGGGAGATGAATTCGACATCCGTGGAGGACGGAGAAGAGGCGCTGGTGCAACTATCCTCAGCCCAAAATGCGGGAGCGCCTTATGCACTGGTCTTGACGGACATGCATATGCCGAAGATGGATGGTTTTTCTCTGGTTGAACAAATCCGGCAACGGCCAGAATTATCGGCGGCCATCATCATGATGCTCACTTCGGCGGGCCACCGCGGAGACGGAGCGCGATGCCAGGAGCTGGGAGTCGCTGCGTACTTGTTAAAGCCCATCCGGCAATCCGAGTTACGGGAGGCGATTGCGCGAGTACTGGGCGCTCCAGCGCAAAAGGGCCCAATTCCCCTGGTCACGCGATACTCGTTGCAGGATGCGCGCGACCCCCAAACGGTCTTGTCGGTGCTCGTAGCGGAAGACAATACCGTGAACCAATTGCTCGTGACCCGATTACTTGAGAAGCGCGGACATCGCGTGCTCATGACAATCAACGGTCGCATGGCCCTGGAAGCGCTCGCAAAAGACAGGTTCGACCTCGTCTTGATGGACGTGCAGATGCCGGAGATGGACGGGATTCAGGCCACTGTTGCGCTGCGGGAGAATGAGAAGGAAAAAGGGGACGGGTTCCACCAGCCTGTTATCGCCCTGACCGCTCACGCCATGAAAGGCGATCAGGAGCGGTGCTTGGCGGCAGGGATGGATGGCTATCTGACCAAGCCGATCGCCTCACAGGATCTCGACGCGATCCTGGATATGTATGTGGCGCGCCGGATCTCCACGATAAACGCACCGGTATTTGTTGATCAAAGCAAATGAAAATCAATCGGTGTCGCAATATCAATTGCCTGGATTTGTCGCCGGCTGAGTTGACTCGATCGTTACGTTCTTGAGGGCATCAGCGACAGCATCATTGACGACCACATCATTCCGGCCGTGGTCGGTGACGGCATCGTAAAGCAGTTGCGTCGGTCCCGGGTTTAATTCCTTGTTGTATTCATCGGTGATTTCGGCGGCCATTTGTTGGAGTACCTTGCTGGACTCCGCAGTCAGATCCGCTCCGGCAATTTCGACTTGTTGGCCCATGTAGGTCGCGGCGATTCGCTCCGCGAGTTTATCGGCAGTCTGGTAGTAATACTCCGAGACCTGGCGATGTCCCTCCTCGTGTTCGATCACATGTTGAGATACCCCGGTCGGCACCCAAATCGTGATGAAGAGTTGCAGCGTCACCTTGATCTGCGTGACGGTGAGGGTCGCGTGCGTGGCATCCGTTTGTCGGGACTTCCCGCCGACGCTGGCGTTGGACAGAAAATCGGAATCGCACTGCGCACTTTCCCCTGGAAGCAAGGGCGGCATATCGGTTGGCGGCGCGGCGGGATCAAACGTGCGGCTGGCGAAAGTGACCGGTTGCTTGTTAATTGTCGGCACGGGGGCCTCGCTTGTCTGCCGGCGTGAAGCGACGTCCCGCCACCCGAGCCAGCCGAAGATAAGCACTCCCAGCAGCACACATAGCAAAATTAAGCTGCGCAAGGGCGATACTGCCTCCATATTCCATTCTCCGAATAAGACACCACCGGAACCATGAGTTTGTGGGCGGCGATAGCGCGAAAGGTACCCTCATCGAGTCGCCGAACCAAGTTCCGAGAAACCGGCCTAGGCGTTCCCATTCTTTCCGCCAAGTTCCGTGCCCGGATTGCATTGCCCTATCCCGTCTAATTTCTTCTTGGGTAAGGGCTTTCGAGCCGGACCATCACGTATTTAATAATTCCCAGAAAGTAAATAAAGGCTTTTTCCCACTTTTTGCAGGGGTTCATCTGATTGTGCTGCCGGGGAATAAGGTTATCGTTCGCAGGATACACGCGGGTTTAGGTTCCCTAGGCGACATTCAACTCATTTTCAAGACGATAGGAGGTCCCTGATGAAGCGAATCGCGATTCTGGTCGCCCTGACATTTCTGATTGTTTTGGTACCCGCAAGACTTGCCATCGCAGGTAGCGGGTTCAGCGTGGTCCCATCAGTGTTCGATCCCCACGGTACCCACCTTGTGGCGGCGGAGTGGGAGGGGGGCATAGGCTGCCCAACTAACGCCACCACTGCTCCTTTCTTGCCGCCAGATTTTAGTGTTGTCGGTTCCGGCTCTTGGACTGACCCAGCTTGCCCGACTGGCGATGCCAGCGACAAAAGCAATGAAGGTCTCTTGCTCGTGAAAACAGGTCCGACCAACAACGACGCTGCCGCGGGCGCTGAGCTCCTTGGCGTCAAAGGGACAGTGCTCAAAGAGCTCGGTTACGATATCCGGAAACCTGGCGCTCCTAGCTCTAGCGATCCCAGAGGCTCACATTGCGGAGCGGGCGCGGCCCGGTTCAACATCGTCATCGCTGGGCAACCAAATGACATCTATTTCCTCGGTTGCGCTTCGCCACCTCCCGACATGGACACTCCGCTAACGGGGGGACAGGGCTGGCAGCGCCTCCGTTGGGGTGGGACTGTGCCACTTATGGCCTACAAAAATGGTACGGTCCTGACCGATATCAGCGGTGCGACGGCGGCTAGCATTGAGATCATCTTTGATGAAGGCGACGACACAGGCCCCGACAACTTCGGCGCAGCTGTTCTCGACAACATCGACGTCAACGGTACTCTCGTAGGAAAAGGACCGGAGGAGAACGAGAACGCTGACGACGATAAAGCGCAAGGTGATGACAACGAAGGCGATTCCGTCCAGTCAGATGACAGCCAGTCTCGCCCCCAGAGCAGCCGCCTGTCCTACGAGGACCGGTCGCAAAGCATGAAAATGCAGAGCGTGAATGGCGCGCGTTCTGGTTCCGTCACATATACCGGCCCCTGCGTTAGTTATGTCGGTGATGCCGTGATGAACGGCAACACTGGATACGTCTTTACGTTCGAGGCTTGCAGCGTTTCAGCGCTAGGGACAACTCTTGGCAACTTGCTAGGGACAGGGATCGGAACTTTCTCGATGACCGTTACTGGGCCTGCAGGTTACCTGTACCAGAAGACTGCGGTCCTGACGTCAGGGTACGTGAACATTCACCCCCACTAAATCCCCGCAACCACGGAAAGGGTCCCGAAGGTTGGGGCCCTTTCCTCGTAATCATCTCCCGCACGCAGTTGCAAATCTGTCGCGCATCAATCCTGGGGATTCGTGGCGAAGACGGACAACTCTGGTGTAAATCCACGATCCTCCATCTCGAGCATCGCCTTAACGATGTGCGCTATGTCCTCGGCGTGCAGTTTGGTCGCGTTGGCCTTCTGCGGCAACCCGGCGATCGGGTAGAAGTTCGTAAGCACCTCGCTGGGATTCACCAGAAACACCCGGATATTGTATTTTCGTAGTTCCGCGCGCCAGCACTCCGTCATGCCGCGGAGCGCGAACTTGCTCGCGTAGTACGCGGTGCCGTTGGGCGCGCCGCGCAGCGCCGCGGTGGAGGCGATATTCACTATATTTCCGCGCTGCCGCTTGACGAAATGCTTGGCGGCCTCGCGGGCCATCAGCATGGCACCCGTGACGTTGGTGGCGAACACGGCATCGAAGTTTTCCCGATCGAAATCCACGAGGTTCTTGAACACGCCAATCCCCGCATTGTTCACCAGAATGTCGAGATCGCCGAATTTCTGCAAGACCTCGCGATACGTCCGCTCGACGTCCGACTCCACCGCCACGTCCGCACGAATCGGATGCACTCCCAATTCGCGCGCCGTTTCCGCAAGCCGGCGCTCATCGCGTCCCGTAATCGCAACGCGCGCTCCTCCGGACGAGAAGGCTTGCGCGATCGCACGCCCGATCCCGCTGCTCCCGCCCGTGATCAACGCCACCGCATTTTTCAGGTTCATTTTTCCTCCGCTGCGCTCCGCGCCCTGAGATATTGCCACAGCCAGGCAGATGGCGTCACACCGCGACCAGCAATAAATTTTTGGTAGGACAGGCACTCTTGCCTGTCCACTTGTGCGGCGGCGAGATCAAACCGGACAGGCAAGAGTGCCTGCCCTACCAAAACCAGGCAGCAAGAAAACTGTCCCCGGCACGCAACGCGAAATATGGCGCATCCGTCCCAGTGCATGATATTCTCCGCGCAACCCAGCAAGAAATCGGATGCGGGCTCTACTTGTTTACACTGAATCCAGAAGGAGAGCCCGCCAAACTAAGGAGGCGCTCGCATGGAACGAAGGAAGGCGTCAGAATTCGATCAGGAACTGCTCAATCTTTTTGACCAGTATGTGCACGGAGCAATCAGCCGCCGTGATTTCATGGACGGCGCCGCAAAGTTCGCCGTCGGCGGCCTGACAGCGGCTGCTATTTTTGAGGCCCTCAGGCCCAACTATGCCTTTGCGGAGCAAGTCCCCAAAGATGACAAACGGCTGAAGACCGAATACGTCACGTTTGCCTCACCCCAAGGTTACGAGAAAGTGCGGGCGTATCTCGTACAGCCCGCAGAGGCGAAAGGCAAGATGGCCGGAGTACTTGTCGTTCACGAAAACCGCGGCCTCAATCCCTACATTGAGGACGTCGCGCGACGCTTGGGCGTCGCCGGCTATCTCACGTTGGCGCCGGATGAACTCACGAGCCTCGGCGGCTATCCCGGTGATGATGAAAAAGGAGTCGCGCTTCAGGCCAAGCTCGATCAAAAGAAAATGATGGAAGATTGGGCGGCGGCCGCGTCCTACTTAAAATCACGCCCTGAATGCACCGGCAAAGTAGGCGTCGTCGGCTTCTGCTACGGAGGAGGCGTGGCGAACAATCTCGCCGTCCGCATGCCGGACCTTGGCGCGGCCGTGCCGTTTTATGGAATGCAGCCGTCCGCCGAAGACGTCGCCAAGATCAAAGCGCCTCTGCTGATTCACTACGGAGGGCTGGACAATCGCGTCAACGCAGGGTGGCCTGCATTCGAGGCCGCGCTGAAAGCAAACCACGTCAACTACTCCGCGTATATCTACGAGGGGGCGAACCACGGCTTCCACAACGACACAACGCCACGCTATGACAAGGCTTCGGCGGAGTTGGCGTGGAGCCGCACTCTGGAGTTTTTCAACAAAACGTTGAGGTAAGATCGCGTCTCCTCGAATCGGCCCGACGGGGTGGTTGCTAAGCACCGGGCAAACAAGACACATGAGAGCACCTATGAAATTGAATGGCTTGGGGTTTGCCTTGGGGGCTTTTTTGGTCGTTGTTGTGGGTAGGGGCATTTCTTGTTTATTGGCGCTGATGATCAACGACCGGGGGATTGACAGGCACTGTTACAGATTCAACGGGTGCTCCTGTCCCGAGCGCGACAGTCACGCTCGTCAACCTCGCGACTAACCAGACGCAGACCACGACGACAAATGCGAATGGCAGCTTTGCATTCTCACTGCTTCCAGCGGGCAACTATGGAGTGAATTTTTCTGGGCAGGGGTGCAAGACCTCCCAGCTGGCGTCGTTGGCCTGTAGCCTTTGGGTCCGGACAAATCCAATTTCACAGCCGTTGGCTGTGATCTAGACTCTCTCACTCGCGGTAGTACAAGAACTCTGGCTGGTCAGTTTTTAAATGAATCTACAGATGAAAAGCAGAACGCTGGACTCAAATTCGCGGATTTCCTTGAAAAAGCGTTCAATCGCATGCTATACGTTCAGCCCGTTTTGCCGAATCGGGTTATTAAGCCGTCGGTTCATCAGGCGAAATTCGCCACCGGAGAACAAAAATATGCGCTGGGCAACAAAGGTCGCCGTGCTTCTCGGAATGGGTTTCTTCGCGCATGGCTCGCTGATTTGCGCGCAGAGCGAGAAGCCTGTCGAGATTCAGGCAAAGCCGACGTCGCAAGCGGCCACTGAAGAAGAGGTCGCGCAACTGCGTCAGGAAGTGGCGGAATTGAAGGCCGCCGTGCAGCGGCTCGCTCAAGCCAGCAACAATGCGGCGCCCGGTGAGGCGCGCCTGGTACTGGCGAACGCTGTCGCTAACTCAGCGCAGCCCGACGTCTCCACCTCACCGGCGGAGGCCGCGCCACCAGACATCAATAATCTTCAAAAAGAAATCGATGAACTCCAAAAGAGGGCCAGCGATACTCCTCCGGTAATCACCGGATGGAACGGCGAACATTTCTATGTGAGGAGCTCCGACGGAAACTTCACGTTCACGCCAATTGGATACTTCAATGCGCAGTACAATTTTTATAAGGGCGACGGCGCGCCTCCAAACACTTTCGCCATTCAGCGAGCACGTGTCGGTTTTCAAGGGAACTTCGGACAGCAACTCGACTATTTTTTCATGTTCGAGTTGGCCTCCCCTCTTACAATCCGTGATGCATATCTGGATTTCAAGCCATGGAAGTCTTTCAATATCATGGGCGGCCAGTACCGGGTGCCTTTCTCACTAGAAGTCCAAATCATGGAAACTAATTTCGAGTTCAACTCGGCATCCATCGCCGCCGTGCTATACCCCAACGCGCCAGGAGCCTTTCGCGCTCCCGGCATTGACGTTCACGGGGAATTGGCGAATGGCCGGGCGCAATACTGGGTTGGCCTTTTTAACGGCCAGGGACTTCTCGCGAGCGGAACGACGAATGAGCCCGAAATTATCGGCAGGCTCCGTTTCTCTCCGTGGAAGCAATCCGAAAACGCCTGGTTGAAAGGGTTCTCCTTTGGCGGTTCGACCGAGCATAGTCGGTCTAAGGCCCTGGCCAGCGAACTGAGCTTCAGCGGTCAGATGACCGACAATTCCTACACTTTTTTCCCACAGTTTCGGATCAACGGCGGTATCGAGCGATATAACGGGTACTTCTCATGGTTCAAGGGGCCATGGGAAGTTCGCGGCGAATACACGCAGGTCCTGGAGAAGCGCGACGGCATTGGCTCCTTCGTCCCCGGCGGTGTCGGATTTAATTCCCTTCCCGGCGTGGTAGGCAAGGGCGCCTACGGGCTGACTACTTATTTGCTTTCCGGCGAGACCCAGCCCGACAACGCCATGCCGCGCGTCAGACACCCAGTGATTGGCCCGAATTCTCCAGGAGAAGCGGGTGGTCCGGGATGGGGCGCGTGGCAGCTCAAGGCTCGTTATTCCTGGCTGGAAGGGAGAGCTCCCGGCGCGACCTGCGATGCCACAACGATTCCGGCCTGCCCGCTTACGCCGGGAGTTATTCCTACGTTCACCGACCACACGAGCCAGATCACAACTGGACTCAACTGGTATCTCAATTACTGGGTGCTTGTAAGATCGGATCTCAACATAGATCAACTCAAGAACCCTAGCGTGCAAGGCATTCTGCCTCGTAACTACTTCGGGTTTTTAGAGGGGATTCAATTCCGATTCTGATCGGAGTTTTCAAGCGCCTTGGATGAGTTCGCTTGGTGGTCGCACGAGTAGCAGAGTCAAGCGAGTCCAGGGGCGCTACAGGTGTAGAGGCACTTTTTTTGAAACGATAGTTTGCTTCCGGCAAATGGCGTGCCAGGAGATTCGATGACCTCGAGAATGTTGACACATGGAGTTGTCGCCTTGCTGTTCGGATCGATTTTGATCACGACCAGTTGCGCAAGTAGCCCGGCGAACTGTCCTGTGTGCGGGACCGACAAGAACGGGACGGTGGGATTGATTGATGCCATCGTGGTGCCAGGACACGGCACGTTCGGGCCCATTGGTCCATTTAATTTCTTCGATATCAGCTGGGTAGATCCGGTCAACCATCTGTACTACGTGACAGATGTCACCGGCGTCGACGTTCCGATGTTCAACACCGCCACCAACATTGCTCTGGCTGCGATCGGAGGTGACAATTCCCTCGCCGAGGCTGGAAATAATTCCAGCTTGTGCTCCCAGGATTCGGCCGGCAACCAGGTTATTCCTCCCATCACCTCGGCGCAGGGCAACTACGTGCAGTTTGGGTGCAAGACAGGAAACTTTCGCGTCCCCGGTTTCTTCGGTCCAAACGGCCACTTCGGCGGATTTGTCGGTAGCCAATGCTGCGGCGCTCGCGGAAATACCTTGAACCCGCTGCAGGGACCGGATGGCGTCGAAACCTCGGCCGATGGGAAGTTCCTGTTCGTTGGGAATGGCAGTTCGAGCGTGGTGGTCTTCGACATGGCTGCAACTCTTGCAAATCCCACCACCCCGCCCACGGTGGTCGCCACCATCGTCACGGGTACGTCCCCGGACTATGACGGACCCAGCGGCATCACTGGGTGCAAAAATTCGGCAAGCGGGCTGGCATTCTCTGACGCGTCCTGTGGTGACATGCGCGCCGATGAACTGGCAACAACCGGCGGCCTCATAACTGCCCCGGACGGCAGCAAACGTTTTCTCTTTCTGGTAAACAATGGCGACCCCGCAATTCCCTTCGTCACAATCGTTGACGCCACCGGCATCGTAACGAAAACTGGAAGTCTGTCGCAGCAGCACTGCCTGCCCTACAAAACAGTCCCACCCTGGCCCGGCGTCGCGCCCATCCCTTACAGTCCCGGTAGTCCGGCATTCCCGGCGAATTTCTCTTCGTGCATTCTTGGACAGATTTACTACGATGGTGCGGCTCAAAATGACATCGACACATTAATTGATGATCAGGGTGCGAATCTTGGCAAATTCTCGTGCCCCAATCCTTCTCTTCAATTCAACGGCACGCCGGGTATGCCCGGTCCAGCCGTCCCTACTGGTGCTTCCGGCCATGCGGCTGGGTTCAACCCGGATGTTCCTTGCCATCACGGGCCAATGCTCACAGCGACAACTGGCACTCAAGCGGGCGGAGTCTTCTGCGCACCCGGCCCCGGCACGCCGGCCGGTTGCGTTGGAGCGCTCTCCATCGCCGGGCTGGGTGGATCTGTTTTCAATCCCAACACAGGCCACTTCCTTCTGACGAACGCAAGTTCGTCCGTTGACCTTACACTCGGGAGCGTTGATGAAATCGATCCGTTCCATGCGATCACCACTGCCACCGGGGCCACCGCTTATGTACCTGTAGTGGTTAACAGCTTCCCGACACCCAACTGCATGCCGGGCGGTTTGAGTATGGGGCCTGGCACGGATGTACTAGTGACTTGCGCAGGCCATGACGGGAGGAGCTTCTCGCCGACCACGTACATCATTAATGGCACCACCGGCGCTATCCTCTCCACGATCCACTTCGTAGGAGGCGCTGACCAGGGATGGTACAACCCCGGCGACGGCAAGTATTACCTCGGGGCGAGTGGCATGGTCCCCAGCCCTGTTCTGGGCGTGATTGATGCGCGCTCCAGGCAGTGGCTGCAAAATGTACCCACGAGCGGTTTCTCCCACAGCGTCGCGGCCGATCCGAACAACAATCACATTTTCGTGCCTCTCGGCTCGGGCGGATTGTGCCAATCGCAGGCCCCTAACGGTTGCGTCGGCGTGTACGCGTCCCAGTAGTGGACAACTCAGAACTCATTGGGAATTGGAAGCCAGGATTCACATTCGTGGATTCGGGCTCCCGCTTTTGAGGGCAGCGGACCTATCGCACAGGAGTTTCTTGATAGCGCACCATTTTCCATTGCGCGTCCCGCTTGGTCCAAAGTTCACCGATGAAAACTCTTCTGTAGCGCGTGGCCGGGCCGTTCGGAAATTGCATGGTGGATTCATAGGTTACGAAAGCGTAGTTTGTCCCGAGCTCCTGGACCTGGAAAAGCTGGAGTAAATAGTCGGTGTACATGCTGTGCTCGACCTCGCGCAGGATTCGAGCCTTGGAGCGTTCGCCATCGCCGTCGGCTTCCACGGCCTGAAAATCATCGGTGAGAAATTCCGCGTAGCCATCTTTGTCTTTCGCTTTGAACGTCGCCCACGCGGCCCTCACTTTCGCTTCAAGCAAGTCAGCAAGCTTGGGCTGAGCCGTCGCACTTTTTGAGGGCGTGTCCTGGGCAGCTTTGTCGGCCACCCGGGGTTGCTGTGCGAATGCAAAGCAGGGCAGCGCAAGCGCGATACATGCACACAGGATCCAATTTCGCATCTCTTCCCTCCTCAGGCGAGGCGCCGCCAATCTTATAGACCTCCCGCCTGGCCGTCAAAACCACGACGCTCAGGAAACAGGTTTCCCACGGCCTAACGGTTCGAGTTGCTTACATCTTCTCCAAGGCCGAGAACAATACGAATCTCTGTAGTGTCGGTAGCACATAATGTGTTCGCTTATTAGGTCGAACCGGTAGCGGCGAATCGCAATTCCAAGCGTTTAATTCACCATGCGGCGAAGATTTTCGAGGGCCCGGCGAGCCAGCGTGTAGCGCGGTTCGATGGCAAGCGCTTGCTGAAATTGTTCGCGGGCGCGATTGATTAAGCCTTTGGCAAGGTAGGCGCGACCCAGGTTGAAATAAGGAAAGTGGCGAGGGTCATACCGTTTTGCGGCAATCGCCTGTTCGAGCCAGGGGATGGCTTCGTCGAAGCGCTCGAGGCCGATCAGGTACGCGCCGATATCGTTGTAAGGATTGCCGAATTCCGGATCGACTTCGATGGCCCGCTTGCATTCGGCGATGGCTTCGTCGATTTTTCCCTGGAAGTGGAAGGTCCAACCTAGAAACGTGTGAGCTTCGGCGGTGGGATGCAGGGCAAGGGATTGCTGATAAAGCTCGACAGCGAGGTCGTAGTCGCCTTGCATCTGCGCCTGGTACGCTTCTTGCAATCGCTCCCAGGCCTGCGCCTCTCGATCGGTCGGCATGTTGATTCGTTCAGGTCTTCATTCAGAACATCGTTCAGAACTTCCGCGCGTGTTGGTCAACCCAGCGCTCGATGACGACTTTCTTATCCGTGTAAAACTCCACGGAGTCGCGTCCCTGTCCATGCATATCGCCGAAGAAGCTATCTTTCCATCCGCTGAATGGAAAATAGGCCATTGGCGCGGCCACACCGATATTGATTCCGATGTTGCCTGCCGGCGCCTCGTACCGGAATCGGCGCGCGGCCGCACCGCTAGATGTGAAGAGAGAGGCCTGGTTGCCATAGGGGCTGCGCTCCAGGAACGCCATCGCTTCGTCCATGTCGCGCGCATGGACCAAGCTCAGTACCGGGCCAAAGATTTCCGTATCGGCAAGCTCGCTTGAGGCCGGCACACCGTCGAGAATCGTCGGCTTCACAAAGTTTCCTGCCTCATGTTTCGGGATCTTGGCATTCCGGCCGTCGAGCAGGACCTTTGCTCCTTCCTTTGCGCCAACTCCAATCAGCGATTCGACGCGTGACTTGCTTTGCGGGGTGATGAGCGGCCCCATCTGCACGCCTTCCTCGAGCCCGTTGCCCACGCGCAACGCCGAGGCGGCTTCGGTAATCGAGTCTCGAAAACTTTTTTGCGCCTCGCCAATCGTGACCGCGACCGAAACCGCCAAACATCTCTGGCCGGCGCATCCAAAAGCGCTGTCGCTGATAATCTGCGTGGCCATCTTCATATCGGCATCAGGCAGGACAATGACGTGATTTTTCGCGCCCCCTTGACACTGCGCCCGCTTGCCGTTGGCGCAAGCCCGCGCATAGACATATTTCGCGATGGGAGTCGAGCCTACAAAACTGATGGCGCGGACTTTGGGGTGATCCAGAAGGGCGTCTACCGCCGCTTTTCCTCCATTTACTAGAGTGATAACACCTTTGGGCAATCCCGTCCGTTCGAGCAACTCGAACACGCGCTTCATGGTGAGCGGCACGCGCTCGGACGGCTTCAATATGAAAGTGTTGCCAGTGGCAACGGCGTAGGGCAGGAACCAGAATGGAATCATCCCCGGGAAATTAGAGGGAGTGATCGCCGCCACCACCCCGAGCGGCTGGCGGATCATCATTTCGTCAAGACCGCGGGCAACATCTTCGAGGTTGTAACCCTGCATCATCATCGGGATTCCGCAGGCTACTTCCACATTTTCGATAGCCCTGCGCAGTTCCGCTTTGCCCTCGGCAAACGTCTTCCCGTTTTCCTGCGTAATGATTCGGCCGAGGTCGTCAACATGATCTTCGAGCAACTGCTTCAGCTTGAAGAGCGGTTGGATGCGGTCTTCCGGTGGGGTGCGCCGCCATGCGCGAAAGGCGGTGGCCGCCGATTCGACTGCCGCGTCGACTTCCGCGGCAGTCGATAACGGCGTCTGGCCAATCGTTTCGCCGGTAGCAGGGTTGATAACCTCCCGCCACTCGGTGGCCTTCGATTCGACCCAAGTGCCGTCGATATAGTTCAAAACTTTGGTCTGCGTTGCGGCAACTGCATTCATGACTTTCCTCAATTCACGTATCGTCGGTCAATTGTTCCACGGATAGCTGCGGGGAGATATCGACCAACATCTTCCAGCGAGGGGCAAAACGGCATGCCAACCGCACGTTGCGTCCCGCGATCTCTCCAAAAAAGCTACGAGGCAAACATAATCCCTGGCAAGGCTTATTGCAACCGCCGTGATGGTTCCCACCGCGGCCGTTTGAAACGCTTCTCGCAGCGTCGGGGGTGCTTAGGACTCGAGAGGATTGCCAGAATTGTTCTGCGAGTCTGAGTATGATAATCTTTTGGCCTCGAAAGCGGATTTCCACAGACGCGGAGTCCGCCTCCGACGCTTCTCTCTGCTGAATGGGTGTCATTCCGGGATTTCCTGCGACTCCAGAGTACCTGGTGGACGTGCAGACCGGACTGACTCTGTAGAGGTTTCATCGGACCCGGAAATGAATCGAACATTCTGGCGGGCTCAAAGTGAGGCCCTCGCCCTTAGGAAGAGTTGACGGAACGCGATGCCGATGAAACCTGCAACGGGTAAAGCAGTTGAGATCAAACTGGCTCATTCACCGGACTCCGACGATGCCTTCATGTTCTACGGGCTGGCCACTCAAAAGGTGCGCACGCCCGGCCTGAAGTTCTCCCACGTGCTGGCGGACATTGAAACGCTCAATCAAGCGGCCTCCCAGGAAATCTATGATGTGACGGCATTTAGCTTTGCAGCGTATCCTTATCTCCGCGACAAGTACCTGCTGCTCGATTGCGGGGGAAGTTTTGGTGAGGGGTACGGACCCATCGTCGTCTCCATGCACCCTTTGAAGCGCGAAGATTTGGCGAAATGCCGGGTTGCCGTGCCGGGACTGCACACGTCCGCATACTTGACGCTCAGATTATACGAGCCGCGAATTGAACCCGTGCCCATGGCGTTCGACCAGATTCTGGACGCTGTGAAGAACTCGGTGGTCGATGCGGGCCTTTTGATTCACGAGGGACAACTTACGTTTCCGCAAATGGGGATGCACCGGGTCGTTGATCTGGGGCAGTGGTGGCTCGAAAAAACAGGGCTCCCACTGCCGCTCGGCGGCAATGGGGTGCGCCGGGCGCTGGGCCCCGCCATAGGCGTTCAAGTGGCCCAGGCGATTCGCGAGAGCGTAAACTTTGCGTTCGAGCATCGCGAATCGGCGGTCAATTACGCCATGCAATTCGCCCGCGACATGGATTCCGAGCTGGCCGACAAGTTCATTGGAATGTACGTGAACAAATGGACGCTTGGCTATGGCGAGCGCGGCCGCCAGGCGGTGCGCGAATTTCTCGCGCGGGGCGTGAGCGCCGGGTTGATACCGGGCCCGCCCGAACCTGAGTTCCTGATCGAAGGATAGGAGATAACATCCCCTCGCAATTTCCCTTTCCGCTGGGGCTTGCCTTGACGCGATTCAGTGCTTCGCTTAGAGTCGAAACGGTTCGAGGGTGCGGGCGCTACGCGGCGTCCCAATAGCCCGCCATCTTGTTAGGCGGGCGTCGGCGACTTGGAGCCCGCATAAATTATGAAAAGCCCCAGCAACGCGTGACGATGCAGCGAGTTCTCTCCACATATCTTTTCGTCAACCACAAACTGACTGCCGCCCTGGTCGGGGAAATGGCGCGCGCGGAAGTTTCGGCGATCGAACTGTTTTGTTCGCGCGGCCATTTCGACTACCGTTCGGCCGACGACGCGCGCGAGCTGGCCGCCTGGCTCGCCGGAAATAACATCACACTGCGATCGATCCATTCACCGACAACACGCGATTTCAATGTCAAACGCGAAAGCGGCACGCCGCTTTCGATTTCCGACCCAGAGAGGATACGGCGCCAGGAAGCCGTGGATGAAATCAAACGCGTCCTGGATCTCGTCGAATATGTGCCCTTCCGCTATTGCGTTCAACATGTCGCCCGGCCCCGCGATATTCCTGACCAGCGGCGCTGGGATGCGGCGTTCAGTTCCCTCGAACTCCTGTCTCTGTTCGCAAAACAGCGCGGGGTCACTGTTGCCCTCGAAAACACGCCGGGGGAAATGGCGACTCCCGCAAACCTGAAAAATTTCCTGGAGCAAACGCGCCTGATGAATGTGAAGCTATGCTTCGATACCGGACACGCGCATCTCGAAGGCGGCGTAGTGGCGGGTCTCGAAACCATACGCGACCTCGTCATCACAACGCATGTCCATGACAATCGCGGGGAGCGCGACGACCATTTATTGCCTTACGAGGGGACGATCGACTGGAACGCAGCGCTGCCGGCTCTGCCAACTGACGTGCCCTTTGTATTCGAACTGAAAGAGCCCGCCGCGGCCGCCGGCTCGACTGACCTGCAGGCGTTCGCCGCGACGCTCCATGGCCTGCGCACGGTGTTCGACAAATTCGAACAGGCCCTGCCTCAGGCTTAGATCTCAGTCACGGCACATCGTCGGGCGCCTAATCGTGATTAACAGGGTCGGCGCCGTCTACACGCTTGCCTCGTAAAGGAAGAGAGCTAAGTTCCATGCCAGTTGTGACCATTCAGGATGTGGGAAAGCACGATGGAAAGGAAGTCACGCTGCGCGGCTGGCTATACAACCTGCGCGAATCGGGGAAGCTGCTTTTTCCCATCTTTCGCGATGGCACGGGAACGATTCAAGGCGTCGTATCGTTGAAGGATCAGCCAGCCGCATTCGAAGCGCTGCGTGGATTGACGCAGGAATCAAGCGTGATCGTCACGGGCCGCATTCACAGCGACAAGCGCGCCCCGGGCGGATTCGAGATTCAGATCACCGCGATCGAAGTCGTTCAGCGCGTCCCGGATGAAACTCCTTATCCGATCCAACTCAAAGAGCACGGTGTGGATTTCCTGCTGGACCGCAGGCATCTCTGGATTCGCACTCCGCGCCAGGCGGCGATCCTGCGCATCCGCGCCCAAGCGGTTCGCGCCGCGCATGAGTATATGGACTCGCAGGGCTATATCCTGACCGAAGCGCCCATCTTCACGCCGGCCGCGTGCGAAGGCACGACGACGCTATTCGAAGTCCAATACATCGACGACCAGAAAGCCTACCTCACGCAGTCGGGCCAGCTGTATGTGGAAGCCACAGCCATGGCGCTGGGCAAGGTGTATACGTTCGGACCGACCTTCCGCGCCGAAAAATCGAAAACGCGCCGCCATCTCACCGAATTCTGGATGCTCGAGCCGGAGGCCGCCTACGCACACCTGGAAGACATGATGTCGCTGGGCGAAGGCGTGGTGAGTCACGTCGTGCAATCGGTGTTGAAGAATCGTGCGCGGGAGCTTGAAGCTGTGGGACGCGACGCGGCGAAGCTTGCAAGTGTCAAAGCTCCATTTCCGCGCATTACTTACGACGAAGCGGTCGAAATCTTGCAGAAGCGCGGAAATCCCGTGAAGTGGGGAGACGATTTCGGCGGCGACGAGGAAACGATTCTATCGAGCACGTACGATCGTCCAGTGATGGTGCATCGCTATCCAGCGGCCCTCAAGGCGTTTTACATGCAGCCGGACGCGCTGCGGCCCGAGTTGGCGCTTGGATTTGACATGCTCGCTCCCGAGGGCTACGGCGAAATCATCGGCGGGGGTGAACGCATCGCGGACTACGATTTGCTCGTCAAGAGGCTGCGCGAAAGCAACCTCCCGGAAGAGGCGTTCGGCTGGTATCTGGATCTTCGCCGTTATGGCAGCGTTCCGCACGCCGGCTTCGGATTGGGCCTGGAACGCACCGTGGCCTGGATTTGCGGAACTGAGCACATCCGTGAAGTGATTCCCTTCCCTCGGATGATTTATCGCGTATACCCTTAAGGACTCGCTCCCTTCCATTCTCAGGGGGAAACGGAGCCGGTTTCATAAATGGCCTTAAAAATTCGCATCATCGGAGTTCCGATGGACCTCGGCCAGAGCCGCCGCGGAGTTGACATGGGTCCGTCCGCGCTGCGCGTCGCCGGACTCCAGCAGCGCCTGAAGGCGCTGGGTCACACGGTGGAAGACATCGGCAACGTTGCCGTGAAGCAGCCGGAAGAACAACACTACGGTGAGAAGCGCGCCAAGTATCTTCACGAAATCGCCGAGACCTGCAGCGGCCTTGCCGAGATGACGGAGCACACTCTAGCCGAAGGTTTTGTACCGCTGGTGCTTGGCGGGGACCACTCCATCGCGGTGGGCTCTTTTTCGGGTGTATCGAATTATTTTCGCGGAAAGTCGAAGCGCGTGGGCTATATGTGGCTTGATGCCCATGGCGACATGAACACGCCGGAAAGTTCGCCGTCGGGCAACATTCACGGTATGCCGCTCGCGGCCATCATCGGCTATGGCGCGCCGGAGCTGGTCGAATTGCTCGGATACAAGCCCAAGGTCGAGCCGCGCAATGTCGTGCTCGTAGGCGTCCGCGATTTGGACTCGAAAGAGCGCCGCTTGATCAAGGAATCCGGCGTGCATGTCTTCACCATGCGGGATATCGATGAGCGCGGCATGCGCGACGTGATGAGCGAAGCACTGCGCTTCGCTACCGACGACACCGACGGCACGGCAGTCAGTCTGGACATGGATTTCGTGGACCCGACGGATGCCCCGGGAGTCGGTACGCCGGTGCGCGGCGGCGTGACATACCGCGAGGCACACCTCGCGCTCGAGATGATCGCGGACAGTGAAGCGATGGTGTCGCTCGAAGTCGTCGAAATCAATCCGGTGATCGACCTCCACAATAAGACGGCGCTGCTGGGAGTGGAGATGGTGCTCTCCGGTTTGGGGAAGAAGATTTTGTAGATGTCCGGCGCAAGGATTTGGTGGCGCCGGCGTCTCGCCGGCGGGTTTTCGGGGACCGGGCACAACGCAAAGGAGCCAGCGGGACGCTGCGCTACAAAATGCGCGTCCCACTTTGCAGATGTCGTTCCGGTCGCGCCGCACTTTGTGGCCCGCCTCTAAAGAGGCGGGCTACAGCAGAATCGGTTGGGAGTGCGTAAGCCTCTCAGACATTGAGCGGATCGCACAACTTATGACCACAGAAAAAAAACGGCTGCGCGTAGGCGTACTGTTCGGCGGGCGTTCCGGTGAACACGAAGTTTCGCTGATCTCGGCGGCGTCCGTGATCCAGGCGCTCGATCCGGACAAATATGAGGCCGTCCCCATCGGCATCACGAAAGATGGCCGGTGGCTCGCCGGAACCGCGGCGCACCAAATGCTCCCGGACGTTTTACGTTCCGGCCAACGCGTCATGCTGTCCGCTGACCCAAATGTTGCGGCGCTTGTTCCGGTCAGCAATTCGCGGCCAGACGCGCTGCGCGTGGACGTCGTTTTCCCCGTGCTGCACGGCACCTACGGCGAGGACGGCACCGTGCAAGGTCTGCTTGACCTGGCCGGACTTCCGTTCGTTGGCTCGGGAGTGCTCGGTTCGGCGGTGGGCATGGACAAAGACATGCAAAAGAGGTTGTTCTTGCAGGCCAAGCTGCCGGTCGGCGATTTCCTCGCCATCACGCGCGCGGCATGGGAAAAATCGCGCGGCAAAGTTCTCAGCGCAATCCGCAAGAAGTTTCGCTTCCCCGTTTTCGTCAAGCCCGCCACTCTGGGCAGCTCTGTCGGGATGACAAAAGCGCACGACTCCAAGGAACTGGCTACTGCAATGGACCTGGCCGCCGAATTCGCGCAGAAAATTCTGGTCGAGCGCGCCATCCGCGGGCGCGAAATCGAGGTTTCCGTTCTGGGCAACGAAGACCCGAAAGCGTCAATCCCCGGCGAAATCGTGCCGCACCGCGAATTCTACGACTATGCCGCAAAATATCTCGAAGAAGGCACGCGCCTTCTGATTCCCGCGAAACTACACAGCGCGCAAGTCAAGCGCTTTCGGGAATACGCGGTCCGAGCCTTCCGCGCCCTCGAATGCCTGGGCATGGCGCGCGTGGATTTTTTTCTCGAACAGCGCACCGGCCGCATCCTCCTCAACGAAATCAACACGATTCCCGGCTTCACCTCGATCAGCATGTACCCGAAGCTCTGGGAAGCCTCCGGCCTGAGCTACCGCAATCTGCTCGACCGCCTGATCGAGCTGGCCCTGGCCCAGCACCGCGAAAAACAACGCACGAAATATTCGATCGAGCTTCCCGCCAGCGCGTCGTCCGGCACCCTCGAACCATAGAGCCTTGACCGGGCTCGCAAAAAGGCGAGGGCCAGCTTCCGAGTACTGTGTAATCCGAACCCAAACGGCCAACCAACAGGGCGGACCACGTCTGCGTCTAGCCAAGATCACAACTCAGGACTCTAGAAACGGTAGAATATCTCAGTACTTCTTGGATTCATGTTTGGCAAACTGTCGGAAGCAGGGTGTGGCACTGCTAAATGAATCTTCTCTTCACATCCGTCGCCAACTTCCTGACATTTGAGGCTGAGGAATGCCTCAGGGATTGGAGGGCTCGATACCATGTTGTCGAGCAAATGCCATTCGAGCGCGTCGCTAATTACTTGCGCTTCGACTATGCTCGCGGTCTGGCGCTAGTGGACGCGATTGTCTGCATGGCCGACACCGATCGGATTGTCTACGATGGGGCTAGGCATCTTCCCACCCTTGATTTCCCTCTGGAGAAGGCTCTCGCCCTAGCGGAGGATGTCCGAAATCTACCCGAAACTTGCACGATGCGAGATGGACGGAAGTGGAGGTCAATTCCGTTCGCCATATTTTCCGGACTCTGGGACTCTAGCACGTGGTTGCTAAAGCGAAATCAAACACACGCGCGCATCTTTACGTCTTCCCATTCAGTCATCGCACTGAACCAGATCCAAGACCTTGTCGATCAATACCAGGACCGAGTTCTGGATGACTATCGAAATTTGGGAATTCTCGTTCGCTTCGTGAAAGGACGCGCTCAGATTGGACCGGCTCTAAGACGTAAGGATAGAAGTGTAGAGAGTGAGTACTACTATGCGCCTGGAGATCGCCGAAGCAACAAAGGCTGGGTCACAGTCAAGCGTGACAGCCAAGGACTCCGGCAGGATGTGGAACTCTTTCATATGTTACTTGACAAAGGCGCTAGTGAGACTGAAATGCACCGATTTTTCGAGGAGCACCCAGCCATCCTTATGGAAGCAAGAATGGGTATTCCAATCTCTCATAGGCCAAGATTTGACAGCCCCGAAAACCAAACGCCAGATTTTTCCATTTCGCCGATCTTAGGTCCCCTCGACGAGAAGCTAATCGAACTTTTGGAGCTCAAGGGCCCAAGAGAGAACACTCTGACTAAGGGGCTTCACCGGGGGTTCACAGCCAAGGTAAAAAGTGCAGTCGATCAAGTTAGAGACTATGGTCGCTACCTGCACGAACCAGCCAATATCGAAGCGATATTACGAGCGTTGGGATACATTCCGGATGATTCAAAGAAAGCTGTTCTGATTGGACGTGCACCCAGAAATGAGACTGATAGAGAGACTTGGGCGCAGCGCCAAAGCGAGCTAGACGTTCAGATAGTAACGTATGATGAAATCCTAGAGACGCAAGCCAGTCAAATAAGACGTCCTTACAGCATACGCTTTGGTACCCCAAGGTACCCTATTCAAGATTAGAACTTAGACTTTCTCTCCGAGCTACGTTGAGCAATTGCAACTCAATTTAGTTAAGCCCGAATTGCCTTTCGACCGAAAGTCGTGCTGGATTAATAGCAAAATATATTTGTCCCTTATTCGTTTACAAGACTGACTGAAACATGCGCTCAACGCAGATTGGACGGACGACTGAGGTCAACGGATCTCCGAACCGGTCAAATGAGAGCAGGCCGGCTTCGGAATTTCATTCGGAAGCGCGTCGTCCGGTACCCCCAAAGGGTAGGGCTTTGATCAGGCTCGCGGGAGCGTAGGAGCCAGGTTCCAAGTACCAAGTGATCCGGCCGGAACCGGTAAGTCTGGGCGACTGCTGGTTAGCGGTTGGCCGTGAAGAGCTAATGTTCAGTTGCCTGTTGGTATGATCCCGGCGTTTTCGACCATTAGAATCACGGTTCGGGGCTGGGCGCGCGTGCGATGCATCACTCCCTTTGGAACGACAAATCCCTGTCGCGGCGAAAGCTCGACCGTGCGGTCTTGAAGATCAATCAACAATTGACCGTCTACGACGTAAAAAAACTCGTCGTCTTCCTCGTGCTTATGCCAGTGGTACTCGCCCTGTATCACCCCGAGGCGGACCACCGAGTCATTTACCTTGCAGAGAGTCTGGTTGTACCACTTATATTCGCAGACGTCCGCAAGAGCCTTTTCATCGATGACTTCCAAGGGCTCGTGCAGAATGTTTAGGCGCGTCTCGTAAGGGAACGCGGGAGTTGCTGCCATCGTGATTTCTCCTTTCGCTGAGAATAACGCTCATTCTGGTACCGAGCAACGCCGCAGTGCAGCCAGCCCACATTTCTCACGAGAATTCTGCGAAATCCAGTAGCACAGGCTTCAGCCTGTGTGCTTTTGATTTGGGTGGGCGCTGAGAAAAGCACACGGACTGAAATCTGTGCTACTAGGGGCGCCCTCGCGCTGTGTCTCAATTCTATACAGAGAGTTTCTACTCCGGAGCCTACTCCCTGGAGTGAGTGTGGGAAATGCGGGCTAGACTTGAATAGCCACCGGTAATCTCTTTCCGCCAAAAGAGTGAGGTTGCAAAAGCGCAGGCGCGACATGCAAGCTGATAGGCATGCCGGAACTGCCGGACATCGCCGCCTATATTTCCGCACTCGAAGCACGCATCGTCGGGCAGCCGATTGAGCGAGTGCGATTGGCGAGCGTGTTTGTGCTCCGAACCACGCAACCACCTATCACGAATATGGAGGGCCGCGTGGTGCGCGAACTGCGGCGAATCGGCAAGCGAATCGCGATTGGAGTAGAGGGCGATCTCTGGCTGGTGCTGCACTTGATGATTGCTGGACGGTTGCACTGGCGCCCGCCAAACGCAAAGCTGGCGGGCCGCCAGAGTTTGGCAGCCTTCGATTTTCCCAACGGCTCTCTCCTGCTTACCGAAGCCGGCACAAAGCGCCGCGCGTCCTTGCATGTGCTGGCTGGCGAGGAGGGCTTGCGTTCCATTGATCCGGGAGGAATCGAGATCTTCACGAGCGACCTCACTTCGTTTCGTGACGCGCTCACGGCCGAAAACCGCACGCTCAAGAGGGCTCTTACCGATCCGCGCATCGTCAGCGGGATCGGCAACGCCTATTCGGATGAAATCTTGCACGCCGCACAACTGTCGCCTGTCACGCTCGCGCACAAGCTGGGACCGGACGAGTGGGAAAGGCTGTTCGCTGCGACGCGCCAAATCCTCACGCTCTGGATAGATCGGTTGCACGCCGATGGGAAGGCAGAATTTCCCGAAAAGGTGACCGCGTTCCGCAAGGAAATGGCGGTCCACGGACGCTATGGAGAGCCATGCCCGAGGTGCGGAGAAAAGATTCAGCGCATTCGCTACGCGGACAACGAAACGAACTATTGCGCTCGATGCCAAACTGGCGGAAAAGTTCTAGCAGACCGCGGTTTGTCCCGGCTATTGCGATCGGACTGGCCGCGCACGCTCGATGAACTCGAGGCTCTCAAACGCCGCCGGGTTTGAAAACCTTGGGCCATAACTCCTGGCATTTCGCCGACTTGGAAAGTATCCCAGGACATTCATCCTCTTGACGGGGCGGCGCAATTCAATCAATTGCGATTTTTGAATTGAAAGTAAAATATCTTTGCCCTTCATTCGTCTACAAGAGTGAATGAAACAGGCGCTAAGCGCAGGTTGGATGGCCGACCAAGATCAACGGATCTCCGAAACGGTAATGCGAGAGCAGGGCCGCCTTCGGAACTTCATCCGTAAGCGGGTGGCCGACAGCAGCGAGGCTGAAGACATCTTGCAGGATGTCTTCTACGAACTCGTGGAAGCCTCCCGCCTGATGAAGCCCGTGGAGCAAGTAAGTGCTTGGTTGTTCCGCGTGGCAAGAAACAAGATCATTGATTTCTTCCGGAAGAAGCGGCCGGAGGCGTCTATCCATGAGCCACGGGCGGCGACGGAAGACAGCGAGTCGTTAACACTGGAAGACCTGCTGCCATCCTCCGACCAAGGGCCTGAAGCAGATTTTGCGCGGTCTGTGTTGCTGGAAGAACTGGAAGAGGCTTTGGAGGAACTTCCTGAGGAGCAGCGTGAAGTTTTCGTCACTCACGAACTGGAGGGCCTCAGTTTCAAAGAGATCGCGGCCCGAACCGGAGTGGGCGTGAACACCTTGCTCTCGCGGAAGCACTATGCGGTGATTCAATTGCGCCAGCGCCTCCAGGCGATCTATGACGAATTCATGAAACGATGAGGACAAAGAGATGAGACCAAATAGAATCTTAAGAGGATTGAAGTTCGTGTTGTTCGCAACCCTGGCCCTCGGCGTGTTCGGCTTTGTGGTCATGAATTTGTGGAACTGGCTGATGCCGGCCCTTTTCGGCTGGCATTTGATTGGTTTTTGGCAGGCCGTGGGAATCCTGGTCCTGAGCAAAATCCTGTTCGGGGGCTTTCGGCCGCGCTCCGGTCCTGGCTGGCATTGGCGCCGCCGCATGATGGAACGCTGGGAACAGATGACTCCGGAGGAGCGCGAGAAGTTCCGCGAAGGCATGCGAGGGCGCTGGGGTCAATGCCGCCCCCCTGCACACGAAACGAAAGCTTAACTGTTCGCGCCATAGAACATAGCCGCGTTTTCAGCCGGAAACGATCCCCGCTTGACTATAGAAGTCCCCTGAATTAGACTAACCAGTTAGTCAGACTATGAAAGCCCTACACCGTACACGATCTCCCGCGCCGCACAAATGGGAACTGGCGAGCCTGAGCCGACGCGTGCCGCGAAGCTTGCGCCACGCTCGGGATCTCTCCACTGCCCGTCGGATCGTCGCCACCGCGGAAGGCATTTTTGCCGAGCAAGGCCTCGCCGGGGCGCGCATGGATGAAATCGCGCGCGCGGCCAAGGTGAACAAAGCGCTTCTCTACTATTATTTTCACAGCAAGGAAGAGCTGCATCGCTTTGTTCTCGAAACGCTGCTCTCGCAATTGAGCACCAAGGTTGGCGACGCGGGCGCGGACGCGCCGTCTGCGCGCAAGCGCCTCAGCGCCATCGTCGACAACTTCTTCGACTTTGTTCTGGCACACCCGAACTATCCGCGGCTGATCCAGCGCGAGATCATGAGCCGGGGGCCGAATATGGAATGGATCGTTTCCGAATACTACCGGCCGCTGCATGGGCGGCTGGTGCGCTTGATCGAGGAAGGAATTTCCGACGGCGAATTCCGTCACGTGGATGCGAGAAACGCGGCCGTGAGCGTGACTTCCATCATGGTGCATTACTTTGCGGCCGCGCCGGTGCTGCGCAGCGTTTTAGGGCATGACCCGTTGCGACCCCAGGAAGTCGCGAAGCGCCGCGAGGCCGTTCAAGATTTTCTCGAGCACGGGCTGTTCCGGGCTGGGGCGGGGGCGCGATGAAACTCTCGAAATTTTTCGTGTTTGTTGGCGTGCTGTTCGTCGTGGCGCTGATCTTGTACTTGACGACGACACCGCGCGGCAGCGACATTCTCCTGACAGGCATCGTAACGGGCAACGACGTGATCGTCAGTCCGCAAGTTGCGGGGCGCATGGTTCATCTCGCGGTGGACGAGGGTTCCGAAGTTCACAAGGGAGACTTGATCGCCGAGCTTGATCCGGCGGAATTGGCCGCCGCGCGCGATTCCGCGACAGCGAATATTCGCGCACTCGAAGCAAAAGTCAATTCCGCGCAAGGTACGCGGAGTTGGACCGACGATCAGACCAGCGCCGCACTGCACCAGGCCGAAGCCACCTTGACGGCGACGCGCTCGCAGCTTATCCAGGCGCAGGCCAACCTCTGGCGCGACCAGCAAACCTACAAGCGCCAGCAGGCGCTGTTCGACGGCGGCGTGTCCTCCGCGCAGGATCGCGATCTGGCCGACGCCGCAGTGCGGTCCTCCGACGCTGCCGTCAAGGCCCTCGAGGATCAGGTGCGCGCGGCGGAAGCCCAAGTCGCGGTAGCGCACGCCAATCGCAAGCAGATCGACGTCCAAGCGGATGATCTGCAGGCGACACGGGCCCAGCTTCTGCAAGCGCATGCCGACAAAGCCTCGACCGAAGTCCGGCTCGGGTACACAAAAATTTACGCGCCGCTCGACGGCGTCGTCTCTGTGCGCGCGGCACGCCAGGGAGAAGTTTTGCAGGCGGGCGAGCCGATCGTGACGATTCTCGACGTCGATCATCTGTGGGTGCAAGCCGACGTGGAGGAAAGCTACATTGATTTCGTGGCGCTCAATCAGCATCTGAAAATTCTGCTTCCCTCGGGAAACACTCTTGAAGGCACCGTCATTTTCAAGGGCGTCGAAAATGATTTCGCGACGCAGCGCGACGTCAGCCGCACCAAGCGCGACATCAAAACTTTTGCCATCAAGGTCGCTGTGCCCAATCCCGGACGCAGGATCATCTCTGGCATGACTGCCACGGTGCTGCTGCCGCCGCTTCCTTCCACAAAAAGCTGGTGGCAGCGGCTGACTTCTGCAGTGAACCCAGCGGCAAGCCCCACGGCCGGATGAACGCTCAGGAGAAACAGCGGGCGCCATGAACACGACGGAAACGAACGCGATCGAAGTCAACAAACTCAAAAAACAATTCGGAGACTTCGTAGCCGTGAAGGAAGTGAGCTTCACGGTTCCCACCGGCGAAATCTTTGGCTTGCTTGGTCCTAATGGCGCGGGCAAAACGACGCTGATCCGAATGATGACAACGCTAACACCTCCGACTTCGGGCACTGCGGTAGTTGGCGGGCACGACGTGGTGACCGATGCCGATCGCGTCCGCCACTGCATCGGCGTCATTCCCCAGGCGCTGACGTCCGATCCCGAACTGACCGCGCGCGAAAATATGCTCATCCACGCGAAGCTGTACGGACTATCGGCGTCCCAGCGCCAGGAAGTAATTCCGCGCTTGCTCGAATCAGTGGGCCTGACCGAATTTGCGGACAAACTGGTGGGAAGCTTTTCGGGAGGCATGCGCAGGCGCTTGGAGATTGCCCGCGGCCTCGTGCATTCGCCCAAAATCCTGTTTCTCGACGAGCCGACGACGGGCCTCGACCCGGTCTCACGCACCAGCGTCTGGGAAATGATCAACAAGCTGAAAGCAGCCTCCAATCTAACGATCCTTCTCACGACCCACTACATGGAGGAGGCCAATCAGCTTTGCAACCTTATCGCGATCGTGGACCACGGAGTGCTCGTGGCGCTCGATACGCCGACAAAACTGAAGGACAGTGTTCCCGGAACCGACATCGTGGAAGCGGAGTTCGACAATCCTCCGCCGGACTGGATCTCGGCAATTGAAAAACTGGACGGGGTCACCAAGGTCAGCGTCCACGACGGCGTCACGCACATCGCCTCGAACAGCGGGCCTCTCACGGTCGGGGAACTGATGGACATGGCGCGTGATCGTGGCGTCACCGTGCGCCGCGTTTCCGTGCAAGGCACCACGCTCGACGACGTCTTTCTGTACTACACCGGCCGCCAGCTTCGCGATGCGACATCGGACGCCGTCACGCACGACGTGAGCCATCTGTACAAGTAAAGGACGACCTGGAATTCATGAACCTGCAACGCATCTCCGCGATTATCGAACGCGACATGCGGAAATTCTTCCGCAGCCCGGCGTTGATGATGAGCTCGATGATCTTCCCGCTCATGCAGCTGATCGTGCTGGGCTACGCCTTCGGCGGGAAGATCAAGGGCGTCAAGGTCGCCGTTGTGGATAAGGACCAGACGGCCGCGTCGCGTGACATCCGTGTGCGCTTCGACGCCATCGCCGCGGGCCCGCGTACTATGAAAATTGAGGATTACTCCTCGCTCTCCGACGCCGTGGTCGACCTGCGCACGGGATTCGTTCGGGCAGTCGTGTACATCCCTCCCGACTATTCGCGGCGCGTGGATCAAGGGAACCGGCCGCGCATCGCGTTCATCGAAGACAATACGGACAACTTCGTCACGAGTGAGGTCCTCAGCCGGATACAGTCTCTCGTCCAAGACCTCAATCAAGGCCTGAACCCGTTCCAGCCGGGGCAACGGCTGAGCGTGCCGACTCCGCGCCTCGACCCGCTGATCGATCTGCAGGTTGTTGAACTTTATCCCTACATCGAGTACATCAAGTATTTGCTCTCCGGCTCGATCGCCATGTCCATCTTTATCGTGGCGATGATCGGCGGGGGCATCACTTTCATCGACGACAAGTCGCGCGGCCTTCACGAGGGCTACCTGGTGACGCCGATCAAGAAATCGGAGTTGATTCTCGGCCTGATTTTTTCCGGCGCGATTAAGGGAGTCATGGCGGGAATATCCATCACCATCATCGGCGGGCTGCTCGCCGGCGTCGGCCGGCTGTGGGATCTAGTGCGGCTTCTCTACCTCGCGGTCGTGCTGGGAACGACGTCCGTGGCCATGATCAGTTTCATGTTCCTGCTCATGGTCCGCGTCAGCGATCCGCTGGTACCGCGCGCCATGTTTGGCGTGCTCAATACGCTGTTGTATTTCCCTTCCGGGGCCATCTATCCGGTCGAAGGATTCCCACCCTGGCTGCGCTGGATTTCCTACATCGATCCGTTCACGTATGCCGTGCACGCGCTCAAGGCGCTGCTGCTGAAAAACACGGGATTTGCCGGTATTTATACGGATGTTTTTGTCCTGCTGGGCTTTTCTTTGGTTCTCGTCAGTCTGTCTGTCGCATTTTTCAGGCGGCAGATATAAGATGAAAAGTGGAGCATCTTTCGTGGGCATACTTGATTCCGGCGCCGAAGAACCGAAATCAAAAGCGCTTCGTTACGTAATCAGCGGGGTGGCGCTGGCCGGGATGATCGCGGGAGCGCTGTGGTATTTTCTGCGCTTCGCGCCGGAGAAGCACACGGTTGAGCAGTTCATGAATGCCGTCGTTGCGGGAGATTCGCCACAGGCCTACAAGATTTGGCGCCCGAATCCCACTTTTACCTATCAGGATTTCCTGGCCTTCTGGGGGCCGAAGGGTTACTACAGTCCGATCAAGAGCTTCCGAATTGAGAGTGCTGAGGTGCCGCCCAAAGGCGGCAGCGGAGTTGTCGTCGTTGTCGAATTGAGCGCGTACTCCCCGTTTCCCAAGCCCGAGGAATCCGTGAAGTTTGGGCAGAACCAGGAAGCGCGCCTGTGGGTCGAGCGTTCCGACCAGTCGCTGAGCTTTCCGCCGCCGTAGCAAGTTACTTTGTCCTGAAGTCTTGCCACCTGTAATGCTCGCCTTCACGGTTCGGGGAGGCACTCAAAATGTTGTCATTCCGAGGCACGCTGCGTGCCGAGGAATCTCTCCTCCTCCTTGCATTCTAACCCAGAGAGCTTCCTCACTTCGTTCGGAATGACTGCAAAAGGACCTTTCTCGCACACTGTGAAGGGGGGAACTGTGAAGAACGAACGTTAGCTATCCGAGGTCACGTACGGCGGCGAGCAATTCGCCGGGCGTGATGGTCGAGGTTCCGAGTTTTCCGACGACGACGCCCGCGCCGGCGTTGGCAAGCACTGCGGCATCGCGCATCGGAGTGCGCGCTGCGACGGCCAGGGCGAGCACGGAGAGCACCGTGTCACCGGCTCCCGTGACGTCAAACACCTGCCGGCCATGCGAGGCGTGGTCTACACGTGTCTGCCCGACACGCGCGTAGCTGACCTCACGGCTGGTCGCCGGCACGTGAAATCCGCGCGGCGCCGTATCCTCAAACACGCTCAACCCATCCGCCCCTCGCGTGATCACCACAGCAGAGCAGCCAAAATGCGCCAGCAAAGCGCGGCCGGCCTGCCCGACGGACTCATCGTCGTCCAGATGCCGCGTCACGAAAAATCCAGCTTCTTTTGCGTTGCAGACGATCGCGGTCGCGCCCCGGTACGCAAACAGTCGGGACGTCTTCGGCTTCACTACCACTGGCACGCCGCGGCGGTGGCACTCCGTCAGCACGCGGTCGGCGAGCGCATCGGTCACCACTCCTTTGTCGTAATCCGAGATGACCAGGGCGTCGAGGCGTCCGAGAGCCGCTTTGATTCGCCGGATTAGCGACTCTTCCAGAGCGCGGCTGAGCGGCTCGCGACGCTCGTGGTCTACGCGCACGATCTGTTGCTGCCGGGCGACGATGCGCGTCTTCACGGTGGTGATGCGAGACTTGTCAGCCACCAATCCTTTCGTGGCCATGCCCGTGGCCCCCAGGCATTCGCGAATCGCACGGGCCGGCTCATCCTCCCCGACCACGCCAAACGGCAAAACCGTGGCGCCTAGCGCGGCCAGATTCGCCGCGACGTTTCCCGCCCCGCCGAGCACCTGGCTGTCGTTCACGAAATCCACGACGGGAACTGGAGCCTCGGGCGAAAGCCGCGTCGCCGCGCCCCAGACGTAGCGATCCAGCATGAAGTCGCCTGCCACGGCAATTCGCCGGCCGCGGAGGGTGGGCACGATCCGCGAAAGTTTTCGGTTGTCAGTTGTCATAGGAAAAGGAAGATGCCCGGCGATTCAAGATTCCTCGACGCGGGATGTCACCGTGAATGATCACCAGGCACGGTCGTACTCTAGCAGAGAGGATTTGCGCGCGGCAACTACGCCAGGGCGTGCTTTCCGCCTTACCAAATGCCGCTCACCGCGACGTTGTAGTCGCGAAAAATGCTTCCGCCAATGGATCTCCCGCAATTCCATTCGATCGAATCGGAGGTTCGGGGGCATTGCATACTGAAGTCGTTAAGTGTACCTTGTTGTTCGAACGCAAATTCAAAAATGAAATCCCTGTCAGTTTCAGCTTCCACCGGGGATGAATCTGCCTGAGTAACACTGCCTGGCTGGAACTGAACGTGGAGGAAATCATGATCGATCTACTGAGCCGCCGAAAAGTCCTGAAGTATGGGGCGGCGGCTGCCATATCCGCAAGTCTTGGGGGAGTCTTGGAAGGCCAGGACAAAAAAAGTTCTCTCCAGAGAACCGTCGTGATTATGTTTGACGGTTTCGGGCTCGACTATCTTGCCGAAAGCAAGATGCCCGTTCTCGAGCAATGGAAACGCAGCGGACTCTATAAGCCCGTGAAGGGCCTCATGCCTTCCGTGACCAACATTAACAACGCCTCGATATGTTGCGGCGTCTGGCCGGAAGAGCACGGCATCACCGGAAACACGTATTTTGACGAACAGCGCGGCGTGGAGGACTATACGGAATCCCCGGACCTCTTGCTCGCTCCGACCCTTTTTGAACGCGCCGCTCGCAAGGGTGTGAAGTCGGCGCTCCTCTCGAGCAAAGCCAAGACGATCACTTTCCTTTTGCGTGGCGCTGAGATTGTGCAGACGGCGGAGAATCCAACGCCCGAATGGGTCCAGAAAATCGGCCCCGTGCAATCAATCTACAGCCGCGAGATCAATTACTGGCTTATGGCCGCTGCTATCGATGTCCTCAAAAACCGACCGGATATCGGATGCGTTTACATTCACACCACGGATTATCCAATGCACACGTGGGCTCCTGAAGCGCCTGAATCGAAAGAGCACCTCGCCCGCATGGATGATCTTATCGGGCAAGCCATGCACGCGGCTCCGGATGCTGCCTTCCTGGTCACTGCCGATCACGGAATGAACGCCAAGACGCTCTGCTGGGATCTTGAGAAGGTGTGCGTACACCGGGGAGTTCCGCTGAGAAAGGCTTTCTCCGTGGGGCGCGACCGCTACGTGAAGCAGCATCGAGGCTGCAGCGGAGGCGCCTACGTGTATCTCAAAAATCCGCAAGATGCAGAACGGGTGCGCGAGGTTGTTTCGGGGCTCAAAGGAGTCGAGCAAGTCATTGCTCGCGATAAGGCGGCGCGCGACTACAAACTGATGAAATCCCGCATCGGGGACCTGGTCGTGTGGGGAGACAAGGACACCGTATTCGGAGAAATGGAAATGGAGCGCGAGGATTTCCCGACTGGGCTCCGGTCGCACGGATCACTGCACGAGCTGGACATACCTTTGTTCGTTTACAACGGGAAAAACGTGCCTTCCGGCGATTACTTCAACCACAATCTCGACCTGGCGCGATGGCTCTATCGCGCCTGATCGGCCATCTTTTTTCGCGCCGGCGTGCCGAGAATGCTCACAAATTCTTGGCTTTGCGAAATACCCGCACGACATCGGCGGGATCGCGATGCTCGCCGTCGACAGCGTAATTCATGCGCCGCATTCCCTCCTCTGAGATTTTCCCAGTAAGCTGGCCGAGCGCTGCGCCGGCTTCGGGATGCTTGTCGAGCAAGGCCCGTCGCACGAGCGGCACGGCCTCATACGGCGGGAAATAGCGGCGGTCGTCCTCTAGCGCGACCATGCCCAGAGCAGCGATCAGGCCATCGGTTGAATTGCCTGCGACGAGATCCACTTGCCGGTCCGCGAGCGCGCGATACAGCAATCCCAAATCAAGAATGCGCGGCTCGCCAGAAAAATGCAGGCCATACGCCGCCACCCAGCCGCGGTATCCGTCCGCACGTTCCATGAATTCGTAGCCAAACCCCGCGCGCCATTTCGGCGCAAACGCCCCGATATCTGAAATTGTGCGCAGATGCAGCTTCGCGGCGTCATCACCGCGCACCACCATGGCGAAAGTATTGTTGAACCCCAACGGCGGCATCACCTCCACACCGAATCGGGTATGGTACTGATCCTGTACGCGATGGAACACGGCTGAGGGATCGTTTTGAGGAGGTTCCTTCAAGACCGCCATGAGCGCCGTGCCTGTATATTCGGGATACAGATCGATTTTCCCGGCCACGAGGGCATCATGACAAAGCAAAGTGCCACCCAGATTGACGCGTCGTTCCACATGCAGCGCCGAGTGCGCCTCAATCTGCTGCGCGAAAAGCTCTGCCAGCACAATTTGCTCCGTGAAATTCTTTGAACCAACGACAATCGTGTCGCCGCGTTGCGTGCGGCATCCTGTTGTCGCAGCCAGCGCGGCAAAGAAGAGCAGGAGGAAATACGGTGGACGCTGATTCACTTTGCAGCCACCCTCCGCTGGACTGCTCCAAGGCCGAGATCCGCCAGGATAGCAAGCAGCGCGGCAGGTATCGCGCCGGCGAGGATCACCTGATTATTCACCATCGCGACGCCCCGAAAAATAAAAACGCCCAGACCGCCCGCGCCAATCGCGGCTGCGATTGTCGTGATGCCAATCGAAATCGCTGTTGCCAGGCGAATCCCCGCAAGCAGCACTGGCGCTGCCAAGGGCAACTCCACTTGCCAGAGCACCTGCCGTGGCGTCATGCCCATTCCGCGAGCAGACTCGATTACCGCGGCGTCCACCTCTTCGATGCCAGTGCATGTGTTTCGGAGGATCGGCAGCAGGGCATACAGCGCCAGCGCCACGATTGCCGTGCTTGCCCCGACGCCGCCGATCCACGGTACTGGAATCAGGAAGCCAAACAGCGCCAGGCTCGGGATCGTCTGCACGACGTTGGCGACTCCGAACACCCAGCGCTGCACTGCCCGGCGCCGAACCAGCGCCACACCCAGAGGCAAACCGATGATCAGCGCGATCGCCATGGACGTGGCCACCAGCCCGATGTGCTCGGCCGTCCTGGCAATCACCTCGCCGCGATTTCGCAGCACAAAATCGTACCAGTTCATCGCGCCTCCTCATCGTCACGCCACAAGTGATAAGACGCCGCGAAGGCGCGAGCTTCCGGCTCTGTCGAGTGCAGGAATTCCTCAGGCGCATATTCCCCTACGAGGCGGCCCGCTGCGAGCAGCGCGATCCGCGTGCCCAAGAAAAGCGCCTCCCGCACATCGTGCGTGACGAACACAATCGATTTCCCCAGGCGCGATGCGAGAGCGCGAAATTCCTGTTGCAGTTCAGCGCGTGTAACCGGATCGAGCGCGCCAAACGGTTCGTCCATGAGCAGGATCGGGGGGTCCGCAGCCAGCGCGCGCGCGACGCCTACGCGTTGCCTTTGGCCTCCTGAGAGTTCAGACGGGCGGCGCGAGGCGAACTCAGCAGGAGGAAGGCCGACCAACTCAAGCATCTCCTTCACTCGCGTGCGAATCCGGTCTTCCGGCCAGCGGTCAAGTCGAGGCACCAGTGCAACGTTTTTCTCAACGCTCCAATGCGGGAACAACCCTGCCTCTTGAATCACATATCCAATTCCGCGCCGTAACTGGATGGGATCCCACGCGGAAGCGGTGCGCCCGGAGATAAAAATTTCGCCCTCGTTCGGCTCCAGCAGCCGATTGATTAACTTGAGCGTGGTGGTCTTGCCCGAACCGCTGCGGCCGAGCAACACCAGCGTCTCGCCTTGGGCGACTCTCAGGTTTAACCCGGACACCAACGCAGCTCCCGACGGCAGCCTGTAGGTTACGCCTCGGCATTCCAACGCGCAGCCGTCCCGAACCGCAGCAGTCATAATTGCAACCTTTCGCCCCCATTTGACTCTAATGAGCGTGGGAAGAACTGCGGTTCCCGGAGGTCCTCTCATGCTCGCGCTTTCCCAGCTTCACAACTCCTGTAGTGGAAGATCTCTATGAACCCCACGGCCATCGCGCAGTCCTATCTTGAACAACTCCACACACGCATTTATGCGGCTCGTGCCCAAAGCGACGAACTGTTTAAGATTGTCAAGCCCGAGGCACTCTACGACCGCCCCATTCCCGAGCGCCACCGTATTATTTTCTATCTGGGCCATCTGGAGGCGTTCGACTGGAACCTTCTCCTTGAGCCTCTCGGGCTTTCCTCATTCGACCCCGATTTCGATCGGCTCTTCGCATTCGGCATCGATCCCGTCGAGGGAGGTCTGCCGAGTGACCAACCGGAAGATTGGCCGTCGCTGGAAAAAGTACAGCGCTACGCGGCGCGATTGCGCAACACGTTGGACGATGCTCTCTACAGCGCCCCCAGGAAAAACTCCGGCCTTGCCCGTCTCGAACAGGATCGGCTGCTCGATGTCGCCATCGAGCATCGCCTGATGCATACCGAAACGCTGTGCTACATGCTGCACCAGTTGCCGGTGGAGCGCAAACTCGGCCGTCCGCCTGCATCCCCGCCGCCCGCGCAGTTGAATTTTTCACACACAGTCGAAATCCCCGCAGGAATAGCAACTCTGGGTATGCAGCGTTCGCAAAGCGGGCCCTTTGGCTGGGACAACGAATTCGAGGAACATCGCGTGGAAGTCCCCGCCTTCGCGATCGACGCATACAACGTGACGAATCATGAGTACCTGCGCTTCGTGCTTGAAGGAGGCTATCGCGATCGGTCGTTGTGGAGCGAAGCAGGTTGGGAGTCCATCTCATCCGAAGGCCGGGAACATCCAATTTTCTGGGTGCGTCGAAGCGATTCGTGGGCATACCGCACGATGTTTGAAGAAATTCGGCTGCCGCTCGATTGGCCCGTGTACGTGAGCCATGATGAGGCCTCTGCCTACTCTCGCTGGGCCGGAAAAGAATTGCCGAGCGAAGCTGAGTGGCATCGCGCTGCTTGCGCGACGCGCGACGGCTCCGAGCGGGCTTATCCCTGGGGTGTCGAGCCCCCTTCGCCGCGACACGGAAATTTCGATTTGCAGCGTTGGGATCCCGCTCCGGTCGGATCGTTTCCCAGCGGGTCCAGCGATTTCGGCGTCGCTGACCTTATCGGAAACGGCTGGGAATGGACGCACACGCCCTTCGCGCCTTTTCCGGCGTTCGAACCGTTTTCCTTCTATCCCGGTTATTCCGCGAACTTTTTTGACGGGAAGCATTTCGTCATGAAGGGCGGTTCGCCGCGCACGGCCGCGTGCATGCTGCGGCGGTCGTTTCGCAATTGGTTCCAGCCGCATTATCCATACGTTTACGCGACCTTCCGTTGCGTCGAACGCTGACGTTCGAACAGCCCTCACGCGGGCGGGCTCCACTTTGCGCTGAAAACCTAAAGTAGAGCTTGAAGCCCGCGGCAGGCAATAAGGAGACATCATGGCCACCTCAGTCGTTGCCCAGCATTCGCGTTCTAATTTCGCAGGCGACGTTCGCGCCGGACTCCTTCGCCCGGGGCAAAAAGAATTGCCCTCCAAGTATCTGTACGACGAGGTGGGTTCGGCCCTGTTCGAAGTTATCAGCGTCCTCCCCGAATATGGTTTGACGCGCGCCGACGAGCGCCTTCTGGGGCGCCACTCCGTCGAAATTGTCTCCCATCTAAAATCGCACGTCCTCGTCGCCGAGCTCGGAAGCGGGAGCGGGAGAAAAACGCGCTGGATTCTGGAAGCTCTTACGCGCCGGCAGCGCACGACGTATTGCCCGATTGAGATTTCACCTACCGCGTTGGCCCGATGTGAGAGCGAGCTTGGCCAGATCGAGTGCGTCAGCATCGTCGGTTTCGAGCGGCCTTATCTCGACGGCTTGCTGGAAGCCGCTTCGGGGCGCCGTGAGAATGAACACCTGTTCGTCCTGTTTCTCGGCAGCACCATCGGGAATTTCGACCGTGACGCGGGAGAACGCTTCCTGGCCGAAGTGCGCCGGATCCTATACCCCGGCGACGCGCTGCTGCTGGGGACGGACCTCGAGAAGCCGCTGCCGCAATTGATCGCCGCCTACGACGATTCGATCGGCGTGACCGCGGCATTCAATCTCAACCTGCTCGCCCGCATCAATCGCGAGCTGGATGCGGATTTCGATCTTGCGGCGTTCCGTCACGAGGCGCTCTACAACTCTCCCGAACGGCGCATCGAAATGCACTTGCGCTCTCTGCGCGATCAATCTGTCACGATCCGCCGCGCGGGATTCAGTGTATCCTTCGCAAAGGACGAAACGATCTGGACGGAAAGCTCGCACAAATATCGAGCAGAAGAAATTCCAGCCATGGCGCAACGCGCCGGCTACCGTTGCGAAGAGCAATGGCTCGATTCCGAGTGGCTTTTTGCGGAAAATTTGTTGATTGCGGAATAAATCTCAATTCCCACGTTTGATGCGTTCCTGGCGGGCTGTGGTTACGCGAAGTACTGTTTCCGCGCTCCATTTGGCTGAGGGGAGCAGTTGCACGGGCCAAACCGCCAGGATCTGCGAGCCCTGATACACGCGCTCGTATCCTTCTTCGGATTCCGAAACGGTCTCGATCGGCGCTATCCACAGATGGCCTGCGCCGGGGGCGTCGATCGTCGCCGCAACGTCCTGCCATTCGTCCACGACCCGCAAATGCGGGCCTTCCACAACGCCGCTCCAGGCGAGCGGTTCGCGGTTTCCCGCGAATTCAAAATACCGGTCGGGAACATTCGGCGCCAGCAGATTCAACACGACCTCGAGACCAATCATGAATTCCATCGGCGTAGCTGCCTCAGTCGCGTGAAACTCCGCATTGGACCGCTCAAGTTCGAGGCGGCACGCAACATCAAAGCCTTTTTTATCCCAGTGGAACCGGAAAGCTTTTACGGCGCGCAGCCTGTCTCCCGGACTTCCTCCCGGAGCCCCGTGGCAAAGAGGCGCTTCCAGCGAAAGCTTTACGTCGCGCGGCGTTGTCTCCTCGATTTGGTAATTGCCTCCTGCGAACATCGCACTCTCTTCGAGGCGAAGCGCTTCATAGTCCGCGTGGGCTTTTCCCGAGGAGAACAGCAATAGCCGAAACGCGTGACGCGGCCATCGGTCGTATCGCAATCGGTGTTCGAGTCCTTCTTCTTTGGCAAGCGTCTGATCGTGAATCGACGCAACGCGCCCCGTAGCCTGTGTCGGATTCCGCAATCGCTCGTGGTACGCCTCGACGCGTCTCTGAAGCGAATTGATCAGCGTCACCGCGCTGGGGCGAAAATCGAGCGCCTCCAGCGTTCCTCCGCCTGAAGGCTTAATCAACGCCGCAAACATGGGCGACGTCAATTCGATTTCATCCATACCGTCGGCGTCAAAGTCCAGCCGATCCATCGTCTGATACCGCTTCGCACCAGCCCGCATCGTATCGGCGAATGTTTCCGCCTGCACGAGCTCGCGCCACATCGCCGTCCGCAAAAGTGGCGAATAGAGCCCGCCGAAGATTCCGTGCCAGTAAGCGTCATTGCACTGCGAGCGAAGCAGATGTGTCCTTGCTTTGGCGTGATCCGCAGCTCGTTTTTCACCTTTTCTTGCGCCCTTCCCGTTTTCGTTCAGCAGCTTCGCGGAAACCCGGAGCATTTTCTTGTGCAACAGATTTGCTTCCGCGTATTTGCTGAAGAACCCGCGCCAGAACCCGCCCCGCAGAAACCGCCGCACTTCCGGACGCGCCGCGAACTCCTCCTGCAGGGAGTGAAATTTCTGGCGCACCTCGGTCGGCAGGACCCATTCCATCATCTCGGTGTACGAGGCAGTGGGCAGATCCACCCGACCGAGCGGGGCACGCGCGGCCAGGGCTTCGCCGGGCGGAATGACTTCCACCCAATCCTGATTGGCTCCCAGCGCCGTGAAGAAATTCTCGAGCCACCCGTCACGGAAGCAATGCTCCCAGGTGTGCGGCCAGCCGCCGAATTTCTCCATATCATCGCCCATCGAGGCCATTCCGCCAGGATGCTCCGCGGCTGCCCCGCGCAAGAAAGCAATCGAATCGCCCACACTTCCAAATGGCAGCAGGTATCGCAACTGCTGCAGGCCGGGGATTACTTTCACCGTCCGGCCGTGCTCTTCGCAAATGTAGTAGCCATACAGCTCCGGCAGTTCGCGGCCTGCTGTCAGAAAGTGGCTGTCGTCCACAAGCGTGTATTCCACACCCGCTTCAGCCAGAGCGGCGGGCAATTGCGGCTCCCAAACGCGCTCGGCGAGCCAGGCGCCGCCGGGGCGTTTCCCGAAATGCGCCGCAATGAAATCGCTCAATCGCCGGATTTGTTCGATTTGATCCTCCGGTGGAATGGTGATCAAAATTGGCTCGTAGAATCCCCCGCCCACCACTTCCACCTGGCCGCGCGCGGCGAGCGTGGCGATCTGATCGAGGTATTCGGGATGCCGTTCGGCGAGCCATTCGAGCAGGGAGCCGGAATAATGAAGTCCCATGCGCACATGCGGATGCCGCGCCAGGCAGTCCACAAATGGTAAATAAGAACGCGTATAGGTGTGTTCGATCACTTCATCAAAATTACCGACGGGCTGGTGCGCGTGGATGAGGAGAACAAGATTGAGCTTCGGCAAGTGCGCACCTCGCATTCAGGTAGTCCAACATGATAACGCGGGTGGGGCCCAGGAACGAAATTCAAATCGTCTATCGTGAATATTACGATGTCTCGGTCCGCCGGCGCCGGTGGACCGGCCCCAAATTTGCTATGATGCCGTGCTCCTCCTCGCAAGCGCGTTCGCGGCCTGAAAAGATTCATGGATTCTCACGACAAAGATCGCCTTTTTCGAAAGGGACTTGAAGACTTCAATTCCGGGCGCTTCTATGACGCCCACGAACATTGGGAGGAAGTCTGGCTCGAGACTCTCGATCCGGAAAAAATGTTCCTGCAGGGTTTGATCCAGGTCGCAGCGGCGTTCCACCACTATTCGAGAGCGAATCGCCAAGGCACTCAGAACCTTCTTCAAGCTGGACTTACAAAGATCGAGCGATTTCCGCACGTTCATAGAGGGCTGGCAATCGAGCCTTTGCGCGTAACAGTCCGCCGATGGCTTGCGGCGCTGGACGATGGAGAAGATCCGGCAAAAGAGGAAATTCCACGCATTCAATACTGCGACGATGGCCAAAGTTCTACATGGTGACGACGCCCCCCGCTAACTTGGGGAAGCACTATCGAACGTCGGAGAAAAACCCCGGGTCTGAAGACCCGGGCTACAGCATTCTGCCGGGCGATGGCGCGTTGTTGTAGCCCGTTCCGGTCGGACCGGGACGGGGGCTTTGCGAGGTCCGAGCGACATCCGCAGGCCGGAATGACCATCGAACGAGTTTTGATTAAAAGACCTTCGGGAGGAATCGCGGCTTCTCGCCCATCGCCGAGCGATACGAAGGGTCGGCCATCAAGACGCCTTCTTCCACACGCAGCCTTCGCCGTAGGATCTCCAGGTTCGCAAGTGTCCCTGCCAGCGCTGTGATCCAGGCCGTATGTATCATCGGTAAGGAAAACAGCTCAATCACCACGGCAACGTAATTGGGATGCCGGACCCATCGGTACGGACCTGACGTCACGACGCCGACGCGTGATGACGCCATCACTTCCACGTTCCAATGTCCCGCCAGAGTCCGGATCACCCACCATCGCAATGCATTCGCGAAAATAAACATCGCTGCCATCGCAATTGCCAGCAAAGGAATCAGCGGGCGGTGGAGCAATATCACCTCGGTCGCCGCGCAAGCCAATACACCGGCGTGCGTGAGCACCATCCATCGAAAATGGGGCTCCGCGATCTTGCGAACGCCCTGTTTTTCAAGTTTTTGTTGGTTGCGGCGTGATATCCGCAGTTCGAAAAGGCGCTCAAGGCCCACCAGAACAAGCAGCGCGAGATACGCGGCGGTCATGGCCACTGCAGCAGGATCATCTCAGCCGTAAACCCCGGTCCGAAAGCCATGAGCAGGCCGTAGCTCCCCGGCGGCATCTCGCGCTTGGACAACCACTCCTGGAGGATGAACAGCACACTGGCGCTCGAGAGATTCCCGAAGCGGCGCAGCACGTCCCAGGAAAATTCCGTGTCGGTGCGGGTGAGATCCAGCTCCGCTTCCATGAAGGAGAGCAGCTTTTGCCCGCCTGGATGCAGGATGAATGCGGATATATCTTCCCGCCGCAATCCTTGCCGGGCGAGAAATCCCTCCACGAGTTCCCTGATTCTTTCCCGGATCAATTGCGGAACATCCTTCGAAAGCACGATATGAAATCCGGAATCTCGCAGGTCGAATCCCATGGCATCGAGCGAATTGGGAAATAGATAGCTTTCCGATGTGAGAATGCGTGGTCCGGGGACTTCCCGGCCAGTGACGACCACGCCCGCCGCCCCATCACCAAACAGTACCGCCGAAATCAGGTTGGCCTGGGAAAAATCCTTGCGTTGAAAGGTCAGCGTGGGAAGCTCGACAGCCACCAGCAAGGCCGTGCGGTCCGGGAATGCGCGTAGATACTCCCCGGCATGTGCGAGTCCCGCGGCGCCTGCGGCACAGCCCAGCTCGGTGACGGGAAGCCGGCGCACATCCGGGCGAAATCCCATCTCGGTGGCCAGGTAGGCGTCGAGCGACGGAATCATCACGCCTGTGCACGATACCGTCATAAGCAGGTCCACATCTGAGGGAGCCATTTCCGCCTTCGCAAGCGACTCTGCCGCCGCACGCATGCCTAGTTCAATGGCTTTCTCGCGATATTCGTTGTTGATCTGCGCCAGCGGACGCGGTTCGATAATATATTCCACGGGGTATACACTGTGCCGCTGATCGATCTGCGAGTTATCGATCACGGCGTGGATGGCCTCGAGCCTTTTGCCGTCCAGCGAAAATACGTCCTTCATACGCTGTTTCACGATCTCGCGGGTGAGTAGAAATGGCGGCACGGCCGTAGCGGTCCCGGCGATCGTTGCTACCGCAACAGCGCCTTCGGGTTCGGCATGAAATTGCGATCCCGGCTTGACGTCCAATGCCCGCCCTATTGCTTCAGACCTGATCGATCGTATGGAGGACAAGACACTACTCCTTTCGACGGGCGGAATTTGCTCGACGGCGGCCGGGTTTCGAATTCCCCAGGACTCAGGGCAGATGCAGAATCTCACATTGGCGTGCCAAAGGGAACTAGGAAGATAAGATCGTCAGGATTCGTGTCAAAGGCTGCGTCTTCACGGTACACGAAAAGAATGCGGCGTCCCCTAGGAAATGAGGACGCCGCACAAAAGCCTTCCAACACAACATCGCCGTTTTCGGCAGACCGGGATCAGCCGGCTTTCTTCGTGTACCAGTCCGCGTTGATCGGTGTAAAGTGCGCCCACTTCTCCGGCAGGTCTTCGAGGGCGAAGATTGCCGTGACCGGGCAAACGGGAACGCAGGCGCCACAGTCAATGCACTCCACCGGGCTGATGTAGAGTTGGGGCTCCGATTCGAAATCGGGCTCGTCTTTCCGCGGGTGAATGCAATCCACAGGGCAGACGTCCACGCAGGCGGTGTCCTTGGTTCCGATACAGGGCTCAGCAATTACGTACGCCATCGCGACTCTCCTTCAGGGGTAGCTGGGGCTTAGATTATCGCCAAGAAAGCGTCTCCAAACCAAATGGAAAAGAACGGTTTATATCACCAAATATGCTACTGCACAAGACGCTTTTCCTCAGTCAAAATTATAGCACGTCCGGATCACGCTCTCAGATCGGGCAAGTGGCTGAATTTGAACCGAGGGACCGGGCCAGCTACAATAATGGCCAAGCCCAACGGAACCACCAAAAAAAGAGGTGCCTCGCATGCTTCGAACCGCTGGCAACAGAATTACCTGGCTGGGACACTCTACTCTTCAAATCACGACCTCGAATGGCAAGATCATTTTGATTGACCCCTGGGTGGAAGGAAATCCGTCGTTTCCCGCAGCGATGAAGAGCTTCCCGGGGGTGGACCTGATTCTGGCGACGCACGGACACGGCGATCACACGGGGGACGTGGTCTCCTTGGCGGTGGCGCACAAGGCGCCGGTCGGCGCCATTTATGAGCTCGCCCTCCACTTTGGATCAAAAGGCGTCGTCAACATCCTGCCGATGGGCAAGGGCGGCACGCAGCGCGTCGGCGACATTGATATCACCATGGTCCATGCGATCCATTCGAGCAGCGTCGAGGAAGACGGCAAACTTATATACACGGGTGAAGCCGCGGGCCTGGTCGTGCGGTTGCCCGGCGGCTTCACGCTGTACCATGCTGGTGACACGGCAGTCTTTGGCGACATGAAAATCATAGGCGAACTCTACAAACCCGATCTGGTCTGCCTGCCTATCGGCGGCCATTTCACGATGGGACCCCGCGAGGCCGCCTACGCGATCCGCCTGCTTGGCGTCCATCACGTCCTTCCCATTCACTATGGAACCTTCCCTGTGCTCACAGGGACGCCTGAGCAGCTTCGCGACCTCACCCAGGACATCGCCGGCCTCGAAATTTACGCGCTCAAACCGGGTGAGTCCATTGGGGAATCCAAATCGGCCACGGCGTGATGAGGGCAAGTTAGGAAACGCGTGTCGAGTTCGTGTAGCACGGCGTGTCCTATTCGCTTTGCGTCCCGCGCAGCAAATTTTTCGCAAAGAAGAGCAAGTTGGCGGGGCGCTCGGCCAGCCGCCGCATGAAGTAGGGGAACCAGTCCTCCCCGAACGGAATGTAGACGCGCACGCGATAGCCTTCCCGGACGAGTCGAGTTTGCAGGTCCGTGCGAATCCCATAAAGCATCTGGAATTCGAACTTATCCTTGGTGATGCCGCGCTCGGCGGCGAACCGGATAGTCGCATCGATCATCCGGGGGTCGTGTGTGGCCAGGGCGTGATAAATTCCGCTCGGCAGCAGAAGGCGCATCAGCTTGATGTAGTTTGCATCGACATCTTTTTTTCGAGGGAAGGCGATTTGTGATGGCTCTTTATAGGCGCCCTTCACCAAACGGATGCGGCAGCCGATGCTCAACAAATCCTGAATATCCTTTTCGCTGCGGTAGAGGTACGCCTGAATTACAGTTCCCACGGCAGCGGTTTCCGCCCGCGCCTGCTTCACGATCCGCAGAGTTCGGTCCGTATATGCCGAACCCTCCATGTCCACGCGCACGAAATTTCGAAGCGCCGTAGCGCGCTGCGTCACGATGCGCAGTTGCTCTCTGCAAAATTCGTCACGGAGATCGAGGCCGAGGTGCGTCAGCTTGAGGGATATGTTCGCGTCCAGATTTTGCGAGGCGATACGGTCAAGTGCATCCGTGTAGGCTTGGCGTGCGCGCTCCGCGTCTTCGCGACTGAGCACGTTTTCTCCGAGTTCGTCCAGGCTTACCGCCATCCCCGCACGGTTCGAGCGGCGAGCCGCTTCGAGGGCGGGGCCGAGATCCTCGCCGGGGACAAATCTTTGCGCCAGGCGGCGCGTCGTGCCATTGGAAGTGATCCAGCGGCGGAGGCGGGAGCTTTTTGCGAGTTCGAGGAGCAGCGCGCGCAGCATCAGTCTTTGCGTCCGGCGACGCCGGGGAAATCGCTCGGTGGAATTAGACCTCTTTGTGGGCGTCGAGAAATTTTTCGGCGTCGATTGCGGCCATGCAGCCCGAGCCGGCCGCCGTCACCGCTTGGCGGTAATGATGATCCTGCACGTCGCCTGCGGCAAATACGCCGGGCACGTTGGTCTGGCTGCCATGGTGGGTGGTCAAGTATCCATTCTCGTCCATGTCCAGCTTGCCGCGAAAGTTCTTGGTGTTCGGTTCATGGCCGATGGCTACGAAGACGCCTGCCACGGGCAAGATTGAGATTTCGTTCGTTTGCGTGTTGCGCAGCCTCACATTTTCGACGCCGCCTTTTGCGACATCCGAGATTTCCTCGACCACAACCGGAGTGACCAGCCGGATCTTATCGTTGGCGCGCGCCCGGTCCACCATGATTTTCGAGGCGCGAAATTCCGGCCGCCGGTGCAGTATATTCACGCGGCTCGCAAATTTGGAGAGGAAGTTCGCCTCCTCCATGGCCGTGTCGCCCCCGCCGACGACCGCGATTTCCTTTCCGCGGAAAAAGTATCCGTCACATGTCGCGCAGGTGGATACCCCGTACCCCACGAGTTTGCGTTCGGACTCCAGTCCGATCATGCGCGCCGACGCGCCCGAAGCAATAATCAGGGCGCGAGTTTCAAACACCTCGTTCGCTGTGGCAATCTTGAAGGGTCTCTTGCTCAAATCCACGTCGGTGATGGCGCCGGCTTTGAATTCCGCCCCGAAACGCAGCGCCTGCTTGCGCATGTTCTCAATCAAATCCGGACCAAGAATGCCGTCCGGGAAGCCGGGGAAGTTCTCAACCATGGTGGTAAGCGAGAGCTGGCCGCCGGGTTCGAAGCCGTCAATCACGACCGGCTTGAGGTTGCCGCGCCCGGCATAAATCGCGGCCGTCAATCCGGCGCAGCCACTACCGATGATGATCACATCGTTCAATGGATGTTCTCCCCCTCGCAATTAGATTCATCAACCGGGCGCCGCGATGCAACATACAGAGCAGGGAAGTTTAACACGGGGGACCGAGTATTCCATGCCTCAAGGAAACGCCGTCTGCACCTTCACGAATGACCAACCGGTTGTCTCTCAGACGCTGTTCATAACTCTTCCAATTATGTTCATAGGATGCTAGAGTCTTCTTGACGGGAAGACCTATGCGAACCGCGAAAAACCGCGTCTCACACAAGCACTTCCAGCTTGACGCCGTAAAGATTCGGCGCGCCCAAAAGGTTTTGCGAGCTAAGACCGAAACCGAGACGATCGAGCGCGCCCTTGATGCCGTCATCGCCGAACACAAAAGCAATCAGTTGGCCATCGAGGCCAACGAACGGTTTGTAAAGAGCGGCATTGGGATCAAGGATGTGTACGGCAAGTTGGCCAAGTAGATGGGGCCGGTTCTTCTCGACACCTCTATTTACATCACCGCATTGCGAGCGGGTGACGATGCTGTCCTCCAGCTTCGGCGATTCACCCCGGGGGCTCCGGTTTGGCTAAGCTCCGTGGTCCTTGAGGATTTGTACGCCGGAGTGAAGCCCAGGGACTCTCGAATCGTCGAGCGACTGGAGCGGGACTTCGACAAAGCTGGACGGATTCTCGTGCCTATCCTCAACGATTGGACCCTCACCGGAAAAGTGCTGGCTCGCCTGGCTGCCAAATACGGCTTTGAGCAAATCGGACGGGCTCGTCTAACCAACGATGCTCTTCTGGCAATGAGCGCGGCCCGGCGCGGGTTTACCATTATTACGGCCAACGAACGGGATTTTGGCCGCCTCGCCCAGTTCCACCCCTTCCGATGGCAAGTCGTTCTTACATGACAATTAGTGGTCGACGCTTCGCACTAGTCAGTCCAAATTCCCTCTCACTTTAAGGGCAAATACGTCTCTGGCCTCCCCGCGAAGAATGGGCGATAATGCCTGCGCATTTTGTTAGCCTGAGGAGGAGACCTTGACCCGCGCGCCTGGAACGTATGCCATTTTTGAAACTTCGCAGGGGACGATTGTGTGCCGCTTATTTGAAAAGGAGGCCCCGAAGACAGTCGCGAATTTCGTCGGCCTCGCGGAAGGAACAAAGGAATTCACGGACCCGCGCACAGGGCAAAAGGCAAAGCGACCGTTTTACGACGGCTTGTCCTTCCACCGCGTGATCCCGCAATTCATGATTCAGGGCGGATGCCCGCTCGGGACCGGAACCGGCGACCCTGGGTACCGGTTCGCAGACGAGTTTCATCCCACTTTGCGGCATGACAAGGCCGGAAAACTGTCGATGGCCAATGCTGGGCCCAACACAAACGGAAGCCAGTTTTTCCTGACTGTCGCGGCGACACCGTGGCTCGATAATAAGCACGCAATCTTCGGCGAAGTTGTCGAGGGCTTGGACCTGGCGATAAAAATTTCGGAATTGCCGCGCGGCGCCAACGACAAGCCGAAACAACCCGTGGTATTGAAAACGTTGAAGATCGAGCGAGTCTGATTTCCGGCAAAGTTGACATGTTAAGCCCGGCAAATTTGTTCCGGATGATGACGGAAATGATTTTTGTATTGCTCGGGGGAATTCTGGCGTGGGTCGGATTGAGCAGCCGATTCATTTTCGATCCGCGAAAGCCCGCGTGGCTGGGGTTGGGAGCCGTGCTGGTGTATTGGGGCGCCCGGGCCTGGATGAAAACGCAGCGTGCCGCGCGAACAGCCGAACGCACGGTCGCGCGCGTGGGAGGAGCGTCGTTGGCAATCGTGGGCTTGATGATGCTTGGCTTGGCATTTGTACAATTCCGCCGGGTTGGCATCCTGCTGGCGATGGCGGGCGGCATCCTGGTTCTTCGCGGCCTGGTCAGCGCTGTGCTCTCCCTCCGGACGGATTAGTTCCCCATCGGATTGCTTGCACGAAAGGAGCTCCACAATGATCAAAGAATTCAAGGAATTTGCCATGCGGGGGAATGTGCTGGACATGGCGGTTGGCATCATTATCGGCGCCGCATTCGGACAAATCGTCACCTCGTTCGTCCAGGACGTTCTGATGCCGCCGGTCGGGAGGCTGCTCGGCCACGTGGATTTCTCAAATCTCTTTTTGAGTTTGTCCGGAACGCACTACGACACAGTTGCGGCTGCCAAGGCCGCGGGCGCGGCGACGCTCAATTACGGCCTGTTCCTGAACACGGTGATCAATTTTCTGATCGTGGCGTTCGCCGTGTTCCTGTTGGTGCGCCAGGTGAATCGGCTGGCGCCAAAGCCCGCACCGGTGCCCGCGCCAGCCACGCGCGAGTGCCCCTACTGCCTGTCCACCGTGTCGGCAAAGGCGACGAAATGCGCCCATTGCATCTCCGAGCTGCGCGCGGCTTGAGCAACCGCCGTGTAGTGAATTAGAAACCGCGGCCCAAAAAGGAGCAGGCGATGCCCGATCCGATTTCGAGCGACAAGCCCGATTGGAAACATCACGGCATTCGAATCGTTCGAAGCGGCGAGTTGGATTCGAATACGCCGCAAACCGCCGGAATGACACGCGCCGAAGCCATCTCGCACGCTCGAGTTGGCGCGCAAAAGCTCTGGGCGGGAACTGTCGTCGTGCACCCCGACGCCAAGACAGGTCCGCACCACCACGGAGAACTGGAAACGGTGATCTATATCGTTCGAGGACGTGCGCGCTTTCGCTGGGGAGACCGTTTGGAATTTGTGGATGAGGCCGGCCCCGGAGATTTCATCTACGTGCCGCCGTTCGTGCCGCATCAGGAGCTCAACGCCAGGCGCGATCAGCCTGTCGAAGCAGTCATTGTGCGCAGCGGGCAGGAACCGATTGTGGTCAACCTGGAAATTCCGAGTCCCGAGTCATCCCCGGAATCTCCTCAACCCGATCCCTTCCACTCGTGAGCAGAATCTAAGAACTTGAGGTAAACCCAATCAGCTCGTTTGTCGGCGGGCGTGCGGCGCGGCCCGGAGACTGTTACGAAGGTTTAGTGCGCGCGGCCTTGTTCCGTTCGACGTGATGCTTCAGGCGGGCGACAACATCCGCTTCCTTGCCTTCCATCAGTTCGTTCAACACCTCGTCGAGCGCGAAGTGAACGATGTCATGATGGTGAAGCTCGTCAGGGGCAACCAGGTCGCTAAAGCGCAGCCAGAGCCGATGGATCAGCCGGACTTCGTTGGAAGTCAGGTTCGGCGCATGCGGTCCTAACAGGAAATATTCCCGCTGGCCGCCTGGGGCAAAAATTTCCAGATTGAATTGCGGACGTGGATCGGGGAGTTGTTCCCACGCCAGGCCAATCTCTCGAGCTTGCTCAGCCACGGTCAGCTTCCCGGACCGCCCCAGCACAATCGTATCGGACTCCAGCTTCACGGCGGCATTCAGAATGCCGGTCCACATATCACTCGCCGAAACGACGGCCAGGCGAATAGTCTTCCCGCGTTTTTCGGCGAGTGACAAAGCCTTGGTGAACAAAAATTGCTCGACGCTGCCAAAGAGCTGCTCGGCTTCCAGTTCGCTCGAGCCGGACGCCGACCGGCGAAGAAGACGGATGTGAAGCACGACGACATCGCGGCGCTCCGGCTTGACGCGATCCAGAACCGCCTGCAGATGGTAAAGGGCATGGTAATTGCTCACCGGAACCAGAATGTTTCCCGGGCGCACACCGACGCAGTGCGGCGAGAGATCCTCTTGCGCGGCCACGTTGAATTGATCCATTTCCACGTGCGCGGAGCCGCGATTCCGGTGCGTGATGCGCTCAGAAACTGAAAACACGCCGAACATTACGATTGAAAAAGTAGTGCCCGCAATGGTTGCGCTGGGCTTGGTAAAAAGGTTCACGATGGCAATTAAAAAGAGCGTCAGCGTGATCGACGCCAGCCCTAACGGAATCTCCTTGCCGAACAATTGGAAATTCAATGGCACGCGGTATTCCCGGTCACCAGGATGGGTGTACCGGATCACCAGAACCGCAATCCCCTGCATCGTAAAGCTCCAGATCACGCCGAACGCGTACAGGTTGGCGAGAAACGTCACGTCGCCGCGGCTGGCGAGAATCGTCAGAATCTGGAAGGCCACAACCATGTTGATGATACGGTGCGACGTGCCGAATTTACGGTGCGGCTGTCGGAACCAGTCGGCCAACACGCCGTCCTCCGAAACACGGTTGAGCACGCCGTTTGAGCCCACGATCGCCGTATTGACCGCCCCCGCCAGGATCATCGTGCCGACCACCACGACGAACGCGTGAAATACCAGGCGCAGCGTGAACGGCCCCGTGAGATTCATGGCCAGGCCGCCAATCAGATTCTGCAGATACTTGCCTCGCGCGCTGTCCGGAATAATCATTACGGCGAAAAAAGAAACGAGCGAAGTAAATAACAAGCTGTAAATGAAAATGATCAGGCCGGCCTTTTTCAAATTCGGCAGCTTGGGTGCCTCGATCTCACGGTAGACCTGCGCGAGTGATTCCTCGCCGCTCATGGCCAGGACGGAATGTCCGATGCCAACGAAGACCGCGATCAGCGGAATCATTTTTACGATCTGCCTGCCGTAAAGCCAGCCGAGGGATCTCTTATCCAATTGAATATTGGAAGGCCATGGAAATGGGGGGAGGTGCGCGCCGCGCACCCAGATCGTGTACGTACACCACACGATCAGCAGCGCCACCATCACCGTCGTAACCTGCATGATGCGCAGCGCTTTGTGGCTCGACTCCGGAATCCCCTTGATGTTTTCGTACCAGAAATAAAGCGTGACTATCACCGCAAAAAACGCGGCCGTCGAATTCTCGGCGAGGACAACGTTCACGTGGAAGTAGGCGAACAACTCATTCAGAAGCCCGGCCAGGTATTGCCCCGCTGAAACGCCGCTGATCGGGCCGGTCAGGACGTAATCGAACATTAATGCCGAAACGGAAAATTTTGCCAGCGTTCCGCCCAGCGCCTCTTTGACGACGCGATACACGCCCCCGCGCACAAACATGCTGCAGCTTTCGACGTAGATCGCGCGCACGCAGTAGGAAAACAACATGACGGCGAGAATGAACCACGGCGCCGACTTGCCAATAAAACTTTCCGATTCGCCGCCGGCGTAATAAGCCGACGATGCCAGGTCGTTCAAAACGATCGCGGCAGCTCGCCAAAAAGAGATGAACGTCAGCATGGCCGTGGTGGCCACGATGACGCGAGGAATCGTTACGGCGCGCGACGGTGCAGGATTTGGCCCCGTGGAAGTCGATGGCATGATTCGTAAAGGAAATATAAAGATTTCATTATGGCATCTTTATGCGGGACCGTCTAAAGGAAATTAGAGGATCGCAGCCATTTGTTCTATCTATTGGGAGGATAAATCCGAGGGTGTTCTAAATTCGCGAGCGCAGTCCTCGCACGAGCAAATGGTCCTCAAAAAGTCGAAGCTATAAATTCCCGTCGTGTGGCCGTCATTGAAATCGATCTGCAGAGCGTAGTTCCCGACGGCATGAGCCGCCCGCGCGCTGAGCCTGGGCTTGAACATGGGAAGCACTGTTGAACTTAGCAATGCAGGCGTTGCGTGCGGATTTTCCTTTTTCAGGCGTTCATCGTTTTGTTTCCGCTCTTCTTTTTTCAGCCGCTCATCGTTGCACATCGCGCAGGGACACTTTTCGCGGAGATACGCGAAATCGTAGTGGCTGGCATGACCATCGGACCAAGTGATGTCGACGCCGGCCCCCGACGACACATGCACCTTTACACTGGCGGGTTTTCTTCTTTCATCGAGTCGTATCGGCATCTGATTACTATCTTACCGGAAGGCTGATTCGCGCAAGACGTCCGTGTTCGAGTTCAATGCGGCGGTCCGCGAGGTTTCCGATGGCCTGCGAGTGTGTGACAACAAGAATCGTGTGCCCCGCGGAATGCAGCTCGTGCAACAGGTTCAGGATCGTGGCCTCGTTGTCTTCATCGAGATTTCCTGTGGGTTCATCAGCCAGAATAAGTTTAGGGTGATTGATCAGCGCGCGCGCGATGGCCACGCGTTGCTGCTCGCCGCCTGAAAGCTGCGCGGGAAGATGTTCCAGGCGGTCTTCCAAGCCAACGCGGCGAAGTGCTTCGGCGGCCTCACTTTCATCGGTGATGCTGTGGAAATACTGCGCCAGCATGACGTTTTCAAGCGCTGTCAGATATGGCACCAGATGAAATTGCTGGAAAACGAAACCGATTTTGTCGGAGCGATACCGCGTCAGCTCGCGCTCGCTGAGTTGGCCGATCTCCATGTCATCCACCACCACGCGCCCCGAGGTAGGGTGGTCGAGACCTCCGAGAATATTGATCAATGTTGTTTTACCGGACCCCGACGGTCCCATGATGGCGATCCACTCGCCGGCCTCGATCTCAAAACTCACGTGATAGAGAGCGCGGACAGCGTCGAAACGCTTCTCGAGATTTTCGACCTGGACCAGAGGCGCCATCATTCTCCCCGCAGAATTTCCGCCGGGCGCACGCGCCCGAGCAGCCGCAGCGGAAGCGCACCCGTCAGAGCCACAGCAACGGCCAAGGCAATGGTTACGGGAAAGACGGCCAGGCGCGGCGAAATGGCGACGCCGAAGACGCGCCCTCCGATCCATCGCGCGAGCAGGACGCCGATCGTAAATCCAATCGTGCCGCCCACTACCCCCAGCGCGGCAGCCTCGGCCAGAAACAGGTGCATGATCCGCTCCACGGGCCCTCCGAGCGCCTTCATCAAGCCCACGTCGCGGCTGCGCTCCATCGCGAGGGCCGCCATCGATGCGAGCACGCCGAGCGTTGTGAGAACAAGGATGAGCATGATCGTCCAGAAAATCAGGCCGCTAATCCTCGCCAGGATCGATCCTTCCGCAGCCGCAAGCTGGCGCACGGGGCGAACTTCAAGGCCTGGCAGAGCGCCCGCCAAATGGCTCGTAAACGCCTCTATTTCGGATGGCGTTCCCGAAACGCTCAACTGGACGAGACTCACGCGGCCGGGCAAGCCCGAAAGATTTTGCGCAACGTCAAGGCTCGTGAAAATTTGGCTATCCTCCGCGCCGCCCGCCGTGACGATTCCGCTGACAGTGAGCGAAACGTTGCGTTCGCCGGCGCGCAGATTAATCTGACTCCCGGGCGCGAGGCCGAATTGACGCGCCGCCGCCTGGCCCACCAGGCAATGCGACTGGTCATCGCGGGAGGTGACCCATGCGCCGTCCACCTTCCACCAGGAGTTCATCTTTGCCGCTTGGTCAAACCAAGTGCCCGCCAGGATGACGGGCTGAGCACCCGCATTTGCGGCAACATAAAGATATGGCGCCGCGGCGACAATCTGCTGCGCAGTTGGCGCAACAATGCGTTCCATGATGGCGGCATCCGCCAACGCGGCGTCGCTGCCTGACGAAGGAGGCGCGACAACCACGTTGGCCCCAAGCGTGCGAAATTCGTGCGTTAGTTTCTGTTCCGCGTCCAGATTGATATTCAGAAGCGCCGAGGAAACAGCCGCTCCGCTCGATAGTGCGATCAGAGCGACCGTAAGCCGCCCGCGGCTCGCGCGAAGCAGTTGCCGGAATATTCTCCAGAACATGGGCCGGGAGCGAGGCGTCACGTCTTCACTCGCCCCGCAATACGGGCGCGGGGTCGACACGCGACGCGCGTTCGAGCGGCACCAGGCTGCCAAGCAACGCCACGAAGGCGGCCAGGACGAGCACGATGGGAAAAAGAATCAATCGAATGTTGGGGGCGATACCGAAAATTCCAATACCCAGAACTCGCGCCAACTCCAGACCGATGGCGTAGCCCGCAATTCCTCCGACAAGCGCCAGGAGCAATTGCTCGGCAAGGAAAAATGCGCCGACTGCATGACGGCTCGCGCCCAGCGCCTTCATCAATCCGATTTCAGAACGCCGCTCGAGCACGGTGGTTGCGGAGGTAGCACCCACGGCGAGCGCCGCGGCAAACAGCGCAGCGAACGTCACCAGCCACATCAGGCTGCCCACCCGCGTGAGGATTCGGCCTTCGCCCTCGGCGACCTGGCGTATCGCGCGGACTTCGATCCCGGGCAGTTCCTGCTGCATCTGGTGCGAAATCGAGGAAATGTATGGGCTGCAGTACCAGCGGTCATATTCGGCGGGCGTCATCTTATTTGGGTCGCGCTGCGAGAACGCGTCCGCCGGCTTGGTCAGCGCGCTCACCAGCAGGCGGCGATAGCGGCCGGGACGCGCCGCAAGGTCCTGAGCGACTTGCAGTGGCGCGAGGATGGCGTTGTCCTCGCGTCCGCCGGTCGAAACGATTCCGGTGACGCTGAGTGTGTGCGCTCGATCGCCAGCGTGGACTGTGACTGTATCTCCCACACGCAATCCCATCCGCCGGGCGAGATCCGCGCCGATCAGGGATTCTTCCGCGCCGTCGGAAAACCATCGGCCATCAACATGCCACCAGGGATCGGTCGAAGAAACACCCGTCACGAATTTGCTGCCGTCGGGAACATCGACGCTGTGGCTGTACCACGTTCCGATCAACGTTTCGTGGACGGTTTCTCGAACAGGCGCACGCGAGTTCGCGCCCGAAGTTTGATTTCCACGCGCCGACACCGTCGCAATCTCCACCGGAACATCAAGAAACGGAGCAAATCCCATGACATTGTTACGCCAGAAAATTGTTTTCAGCTTGCCGAGGTCTCCCTCGGGCAAGTACGCGCCGGCATCCACGGGACGGTAATCGACGCCGCCGATTTCGAGAGGAAGCGTATCCGTCGCGGGAGTGACGAGAAGATTTGCGCCCAGAGAGCGGAATTCGTGAGCCAGGCGGTCGCCCACGTCGAGCGCTACTTCCAGCGTGGCCGTCGCCACCGCCATGCCAAGCGCCAGCGCGGCAGCCGTGAGCGCCTTCCGGCGCGGCTTGCGCGCAAATGAATCACTGACGATGCGAAGAAACATAGTGGGGCAGCCTTTAGTGAGAGACCCGGCTCCTCGCTTCGGCGAGCGTCGCGACATCAATCACCAGCGCACCGTTTTCCGCCCGCGAGGGAACGCCGACAGGATTGCACCCACCCGCTTCTCCGATCGTCGGGATGTAGATGGCGGACGCGCAGTTGCGGCAGACCACGTTCGAGCCATCCTGGCGGTAGCCGGCCGTGCCGCAGATCAGGCAGGCGTCCAGCGCCGTGCCCCAGCTTCCGTTAGGTTTGCGGATCACAAGAAAACGCAGGCTTGTCCCGTTGGCGTCGACACTGTAGATATGCAGATTCGAGTCACTCACCTCGGCGATAGGAATGCGAACCTCATTGCCTGTCGCTTCAATCGCGCGCGCCATCGGCGTCGCCGTCACGCGGGTGTAGGCAAACTCCGCAGCAAGTATCAAAATGACCGCCGTGCAGGTCAGCGCCGAAGCGACGGCCCAGCGGCGCTGCTTGCGGCGCTCCCACTCCAGACGACGGCGTTCTGCGGGATCTTTGCCGACAGCATCGTTGCGGCCAATCGCGGCCATCCACTCGCGAATCCCGAGCAACGCTGCCGCGCCAAGGATTACAGTAATGAAGAAGACCTCGTTGCGTACGATCGGACCGACGTAGGCCATTTCCACACGGCTCGACGGCAGCCACATGGCCTCGCTCAATTCATGGATTCCTGTCAGCGCGAGGTGCACAGCGAAGATACTTAATATGGTACTGGTCCATGCAAAAAATCGGCTAAGGGAGATTTTGAACGTTCCGTTGAAGAAGAACCATCCGAGGGCGATAGCAAGAAACAGGCCCAGGCTCGTTCCTATCCAGACGGCGAGGCCTTCGCTGGAGAGCTCGACAGCGCGCAAAATCAGGGCCAGTTCCGCCCCTTCGCGGACCACCATGAAAAACACAAACGCGGCCAAGCCCAACCCGGCGGAGAAATCACTCTTGCCCGCGAAGTCCTCGACGCGCTGTTCGATGTGCTGCTTCAGATGCCGCGCCACGCGGTTCATCCAGACAATCATCGTGACGACAAAAACCGCCGCGATGAGAAGCAGCAAACCCTCGAATCCATCCTCACTCACGCGCCACCGTTCCAGGGCGATGGCCACAGCGAGACTGGAGGCAGTGGCTGCCGCCACGCCTCCCCAGACCCAGCGCACCAGGGCCGCGCGCCCCGTACGATTCAGGTACACCAGCACGATGCCGACGACCAGAGCGGCTTCGACGCCTTCCCGAAGAGCGATCAGAAATGAAGAAAGCAAGCGGTGTGTCCTTTGCAGGGCCGGTAGGGTCGCGCACCCAGTTGCAACCCAGTAGCAACTAGAACTTTGAGTTTACACGCCCCACAAGGGAACGTCAAGGAGTTTGCCGTCCAGGTGACTTCTAAAGGTAGAATATGCATCTACATGGAGATGCGCGCCACACATTCGCGATGCACCTTCCTGCTGACACGGGACCATGGCCTGCTAGCAAGGCGGTTTCAGCCGTTTATGACTCTAACTCTGGCGGCCCTGCTCATCCCCACCACTGCGAGCCCACAATCTCCTGGCGGTGCATCAGCTCCCGCAGTCCAGCACAACGCCGTGGCTCCCGAAGCGTCTCCCCCGCGGCCGGATAAGAACCGTGCGCAGACTGCCTACCAGGCAGGGCGCCGCGCGGAACAGGCCGGCGCGTGGAAGGAGGCTTACGCCGCGTATTCAGAGGCGACCGCCTACGGGCCGGCCGACAAGGAATATTCCCTGCTACGCGAGCACTCCCGATTTCAATTGGTTCAAGGGCTCGCCGATCTTGCCGAACGCCAGCTCCTTTCCGGAGACGTCGCCGGCGCGCGCCAACAGCTCGTACATGCTCTCGAAATCGATCCCAACTACGCGATTGCGCGTGAGCGCCTCGAGCAGTTGCCTCAAGATTCTACCGACCTGACGCAGGAGAAGAGGCCCAGACTCGCCGGCCTGCCGCGCCTCAATCCTAAGCCGGGGACGCGGGACTTCGATTTCCGGGGCGCCACGCGGAGCGCCTACGAAGAGTTGGGGCGCCAATTCGGTGTGACGGTAGTGTTTGACGGTGATTTGCCCGACCGCGTCATCCGCTTCCGCGCTCCGAACGTAGATTTTGAAACAGCACTGATGGTTCTTTCGCGCCAGACGCGGACGTTCACACGCGTGGTGGACGATCATACTCTGTTCGTCACGGAGGATAGTGCCCAAAAAGTGCGGGATTACGCTGTGGAAATTGAAAAAAATCTGGTGCTCCCCGCTTCGGTCACCTCCGATGAAATGAACGAAACCGTGCGGATGATCCGCGAGATGACCGGGATTTCGCGGACGCAGCTCAATACCGCCACGAGGACTCTCACAGTACGCAGCACGGAAGAAAATGTCGCGCTGGCGCAAGCTCTTGTGGAACAAATCGAGCAGCCGTATGGCGACATGATGCTGGAAATTGAAATTCTTCAGGTAGACCGCGACGCGGCGCACCAATTGGGTATTACACCGCCAGAGTCTACGACCATATTCACGCTCAGCCCTGACCAGATCTTCAAACTCCAGCAGGCGCAGAAGAACGGAACGTTACTAAGTGTGATCGAAAGCATCTTCGGCAGTAACAGCGCATTGGGTGCGGCTGCCGGGGGGTTGGGCAGCGTGCTTCCGCCGCTAATCGCGTTCGGAGGGGGCAAAACGATCTTTCTCGCGACCGTGCCAGGCGCCACCGCAAATTTCAGCCAGACGCTCAGCACGGTACGCAGCGCGCAGCGCATCCTGTTGCGCGCCCAAGATGGAAAACCAGCCACCTTTTTCGTCGGCGACCGCTATCCAATCTCTTTGGGTGTGCTCTCGAACAGCCTGGCAACTACAACGACGTCGGCAGTCGCGGCAGCACTCCTTTTGGGCTCCTTGCCGCACACCGATTACGCAACGGGCGTCGCTCCGGTTTCTGTAGCCACCGGCGTTTTCAATGGTAATAATGATCAGCATCTGGACATAGTGACCGCCAATCACGGCGACACGGTAACCAGTGGCACCGTGTCCCTCCTACTTGGGGCTGGAGACGGAACGTTTGGCGCGCACACTGACTTTCAAGTACATATACCTCAAGACGCAAATCCATCCGTGCCCTCGGCCATCGCGGTAGGTGACTTCAACGGGGACAATATTATGGACATCGCCGTAACCGACTTTGCCAACAACAACGTGGCAATTCTGTTTGGCAAGGGCGATGGCACCTTTATTCCGCCTACTCCGGCTGGGACATTCGCGACCAGGAGTGGAACTAATCCCGTCGGTCATCCAGTCGCGCTGTTAGCAACCGACATCAATGGCGACGGCGTTTTGGATCTTGCCGTAGTCAATCAGGGGGATGGCGTGGCCGCGGGATCAGTTTCGATTCTGCTTGGCCGCGTTGCACTGGACGGCAAGGCAGACGGAACTTTCGCCACACCGATAACTATTCCAGTGGGGATCAAACCTACCGCGATTGCGAGCTTTGACGTCAGCGCGGGCGGGGGGCCGGGCTTAGTGGTAACGAATCAGGTTGACAACTCTGTCTCAGTCCTCCTCCAAGACTCGACACACACCTTCACCGCTAAACTTGACCCCGCCACGGGCAAGAATCCCGCAACAGGGCAAGGGCCGGCAGGCATCGCCGTCTCTGATTTCAATCGCGACGGACACCTGGATCTCGCCGTCACCAATCACACCGGCAACACCGTCTCCATTCTGCTTGGCAGCAAAAACGATGACGGGACCTTTGGCACTCACACCGATTTCGCAGCGGGCTCAGGTCCTGTGGGAATCGTGGCCGAAGATTTCATAAATGCGGGGACTCCGCAACTCGTCGTGGCGGACCAGGCGGGCAACGATTTGAGCGTTTTGATTGGCAACGGGGACGGCACGTTTGCCCCTCCTGTGACCCTTCCCAGCGGCGCCGGACCCGTCGCTTTGGCTACGGCAGACCTGACAGGTAATGGATCACTAGATCTAATCTCTGCGAATGAAGCTGCAAATCCAAGTACCGTGACCGTCACGCTTAACACGCTGCAAACGTCCAATCCATCATCAATTCCGTCCTCATCTACTTCCCCGCAAACCGCCTATCCATCGGCGGAGTACGTGGACCTGGGTCTGAAAGTGAAAGCGACGCCTCGGCTGCATGGAGACGACGAAGTAACGCTGCATCTCGAGTTCGACATCCGCGCCCTTTCCGGATCGTCGGTCAACGGCATTCCCGTGCTCACAAACCGCACGCTCGACCAGACGCTTCGACTGCGCGAAAACCAGACTTCGGTCCTGTCGGGAATTGTGGAAGCCAGCGAAACGCGAACCGTCAGCGGTTTGCCCTGGACCGCGACGGCGCCCGGCGCTGGTTACCTAACCGGAAACCATGCCGCGGAAACGAAGGATACCGAAACTCTCTTCATCATTACGCCGCGTGCGTTGCGCCTGCCACCGCGCAATCCACGTGCGCTTTACGCCGGCCGGGGAGAGCCTTCCACCCCTCCCGCCCCACCGCCTGGTGCACAGCCCATTACACCCGGAGTTCCGCTGCAGCCACCGCCCCCCGGAGGGTTTCAGCTACCGCCTTCTGGACGCCCGCAGTAGAACGGGCTCCTCACCGTGACGCAACGGACAACTTGACTGTGTTCCGGCCTTGCTTCGCACGCACTGTGAACCTAGACTGATTGAACCTAGTCCGCGACTAACATTCCCATCTAGGACCCCAGGAGGTTGTCATGTGGACCAACAAGCAATCGTCGTATCCTCCAGGCACGTCGTCGGGAGCAGGGGTGAGCACACTCCCTGAACCGGCGCCCGTTCCCGCGCAAGTAAATGCACCCGTAACTCCGCCTACCAGAAATGCGCTGGAAACTCCACGCACGCACGGATCCGGTACGCGCGCGCCGGCGTGGCTGGGACCAGGCTTGAAGATTAGGGGACAAATTACCGGTACGGAAGATCTCCAGGTGGAATGCAAGGTGGACGGACCGATCTCCCTGGGCGAACACCGCCTCACTGTCGGGCCGAACGCCCACGTCAGCGGCGAGATTACCGCCTCCGAGGTGATCGTTTTCGGAGAGGTGAACGGAAATCTCCTGGCCAGCGACCGCATCGAAATCAAGAAAAATGGCTCGGTCATTGGCGATCTGACAACTTCGCGAATCATGATCGAAGACGGGGCCCATTATAAAGGCGCCATCGAGATCGCTCGCAAACCTCAGTCTGGACCAAATCTCGACGCGTTGCTGGCTCGGCCCGAGAAGAAATCGCTCTGAGCGTCTGTTGACGAGCCGGGATCGCCTGTACAAGGTTTAGGCTTTGGGACAGGTGACCCCGCAGCCGTTCCAGCGCAAGATCGCTATTACACAAGAAAAGTTTTTCGCGGGTGCGGGTTTTACTTTTATCTTGAGTGCCCCGGTTGGGGCGTGGAGTCCGCCAGTAATTTGGCCGGGCACTTAAGTGTCCCGCTGCTTGGATTTCGGGTCAGCAATTCAGGGGTCGAATCGTGGAAACAACCGCCGAACAAGTGGATACATCGACTTCCGAGAAAAAAGAGAGCGTGAGCTCTCCCGGTACCCCTTCTGCTGCCCCTGCTTCGCTTCCCGCGGCTCTCCCTGCGGCTCTCCCGACGGCTCTTCCAACTGCTCTTCCTACTGTTCTTCCTAATGCTCTCCCTCTCGATGTCCCTCCTGCAGTTCCGCTTGCCATCCGTGGGTTGACGGAAATTCTCGAGCAACACGCCGATTGGCTCGACTCGAAAGGTGAGACCGGCATACAGGCGGACTTTTCGCGCGCCAATCTGGAAGGCGCCGATCTGATAGACGCCCGGCTCCAGGACGCTCTCCTTAATAAGACGATTCTGAAGCGGGCCGATCTGATGCTGGCGGATCTGCGGGGCGCCAGTTTGCTCCAGGCAAACCTGAAGGAAGCAAACCTGCTGGGCACAGTGTTCCATCAAGCAAATTTACAGGCCGCCTCTCTCGATGGCGCGACAGGGCTCCTCAGCCGGCAACTCGCCGGAGCGAACCTGTTTGGAGCCATCCTTCCGATCGACACTTCCCCATCGGGGGGCCTGAAATATCTCAAGGAAGTGGCCAGAAAGGCTGGTTTGTTTCTGGTTGCAACCTTGTTGGTCAACGCCCTGGCGTGGTTGAGGATTTTCACGACCCGCGATCCGCAGCTTCTCAGGAACGCCCCCGCGTTTCCGTTTCTTGGTCTGCAAGCGGAAGTGCCGTTCGTCCCGTTTTATCTTTTCGGTCCCGTGGTAATTCTCAGTTTGTACGTTTGTTTCCATCTCTATTTACAGCGCCTATGGGATGGAGCGGCGCAATTGCCCGCCGTTTTCCCGGACGGGCGCAGTCTGGACACCTGCCTCCCCTGGTTCGCCAGGTGGTCTGCCCGGATGCACTCCAAATGGTTGAAGAGCACACGTTCTCCACTGGCGTTTCTGGAGGCTGGAATCGCCATGCTCGTACTGTATTGGGTCACACCCGCAACCGTTCTACTTTTCTGGGGGCGCTATCTGACCCTCGAAGACATGCGTGGCACGTCGGCATTGGTGCTGGTCGAAGTTGCGGCCATCACCGCGGCTCTTGGATTTCCCAAGATGGTGGGAAAAGCGTTTAGGGCGGATTCGCCGCGGCTGGCTCACACAAAAAAGCCTTCGCGATGGCGAACCATGGCAGTCCGGAGTGCCGCGCCAATTGGAATAGGTCTCATCCTTCTCGCGCTGTCTATCGGGATCATCCAGGGCGCTCCTCATGACTTTGGCCGAACTTCTGAATCTGCGAATCCAGGGACCAAGACCTGGGCTGCGGAGATCTTGTGGACCGCCGGCTACAACCCGTACGCGCAGTTGACTGAATCTGAAGTTTCAACCAAGCCTCCCGGCTGGTCTGGAAAAGATGAGGAAGTCGCTCAGGTCAAGGGTGCGAGCCTCAATCGGCTCAAACTGCGCTACATCCAGGCATATGGCGCCTTTTTCGCCAGGGCCCGTCTCTGGCAGGCCGATCTGCGCAATGCGTACCTTTCGGAGGCCGACCTGCGGGAAGCAAATCTCCGCCAGGCGGATATGCGGTTCGTCGTCCTCGATCGCGCGAAGCTGGTGCGCGCATCGCTCCAGGAAGCGGATCTGCGAAACGCTAACTTGAACCGCGCCAATTTGCGTGAAGCGAATCTATCTTCCGCCGTTCTTTTTAACGCCACCCTTCTCGACGCCACGCTGGATAACGCAAGTCTGTACAAAGCGGATTTGCGGAATGCACTCCTGCAGCGGGCGAGTTTGAAACAAGCGGATCTTCGCGAGGCAAATCTCGAAAACTCGAATCTGACGATGGCAAATCTCCAGGAAACCTACTTGACCTCAACCAAACTGGGCAACGCCCAACTGAAACAGGCGGACCTCTCCCTGGCCATCCTCACGGAAGCCGATCTTCGCAAATCCGATTTAGGCGGCGCTGACCTCCAGGGAGCCATCTTGCGTGGCGCGGACATGAGTGGTGCGAACCTGCAAGGGGCCAATCTGCGCGGCGCGGTAGGACTCACGGCCAGGCAAATTTGCTCGTCAGCCAGCCGTTCGCAAGCCCAATTAGATGAAAATCTGCAGCGTGAAATCGAAAGTCTATGTCCGAATACGCGCTGACTGCTTGAGGCCGCTTGATTCGCGCCCCGATCCAATCATGTGGAATCTGAAAACTATAAACAGCCTGTGAAAGCAAGATTCGGGTTTGCAGGGGCGGGTGCCCCATTCGTTATGACAATAGTCGAGGACATAGTTGATGTTGTGCAAGATAGTGAAGCCTTTCCTTCTACTATGTAAGTCACCTGGGATTGTTGCGTCGACAATGTGTATTGGGTGCCGGACGCACTAAAAGTCCCAAACGAAAAATTGCCCGCTGGGACTAAGACAGAGTAGCTGGCGCAGTCAGTGCCAGACGGACAGGGCGAAGTCGGCGAGTTTGGCCCCGTCGTAATGCTGGGAGTCGACGGTGTAAAGACAGGAATGGTGATTTCTGCGATCAATCCCACTTGCGGCGACACAGTCTGTAAAGCCGACAGGGTGACATCGATTGGGACTCCAAATCCAAGAGTCGTGCTGGACGAACTGACTTGGTTGGAAAGTGTGACGGGAGTCCCTGGGTTCGTCGAGCTGCCAGTTACAGATACGAGCGGGATCTGGCCGAGGCTCGCGGTCGCGGGAACGCCGTAAGTGACTGTCGCAGCATATGTCACTGAAGGTCCAGCGGTTGGGGTGACAGTAGCATCCGCAACGACATCATAAGTCCCTGAAGCGGAGGGTTTAAAGCCAAAAGTTCCATCGGCTGCGGACACAGTGGACAAGACGATGCGGTCGGTTGCTCCGGTCGAATCTGCCTGCTCCAGCTTGACTAAAGCCCCAGGCACCGGGCTCTTCGTCGAGGAATCAACCACGGTGCCGGTTAGAGTACCAGCGCTACCGCTGCCGCTGCCGAGGATGCCGCCGCACCCTTCAACCCAAGCCAAAATGATAGCGAACATGCCGAGTACGAGAAGCGTAGGGACTCGAAAGAATTTTCCGTTTTCCAATGGGGCACCCTCCGTGCGCAAAAACTGACCTGGGCGACCCGTCCAGTATATGTGCACATGGACATTTTATCTTGTTTGTCTTGCTCTGGTGTTGCTTAACATCAAAGATGCTGGTCCACGCTCCTATCTCGACTTTCACCAGAGGTAGTCGGACTTCACAGAGAGAATTCTCTAACTCGCTGCGCAATAACCCGGAATCCCAATGGGTCGTGCGCAACGGTAGTGACTCAGGTTTGTTCTGCAGAGGCCTCTCCGTCCCGTGTTCTTCGGGACGGAGAGGGCACGTTTCTTTTCGAACTGCGTCACCACCTGCGCAACCTGTGCATTGACGGACAGCGGACCGCCCCCTATAATAGTGGTTTCCGATCTGCATCCGGAGGAGCGATGTACGCCGTCATTCGCAGTGGCAACAAACAATATCGTGTGGCGCCGGGCGACACCTTAAAGGTGGAAACTCTTCCTGGCAAGGTGGGCGGGAAGATCACGTTTGAAGACGTGCTGGCCGTTGGCACCGACGAGAAGACACTTCTGACCGGATCCGACGCCGCGAAAGCGAAGGTTGTTGGCAAGATCACCGCGCAAGGGCGTCATCCGAAAATTACGGTCCTCAAATTTAAGACGTGCGGTCAGTACAAAATCTCGCGCGGCCACCGGCAAAATTATACTGCAGTTGAAGTCAGTGGCATCGAGCTCTAGCCAGCTCCCAAAAAGGATACCCTAATGGCACATAAGAAAGGCGGGGGCTCTTCCGTAAACGGCCGCGACTCGCAGGGGCAGCGCCTGGGAGTGAAACGCTTCGGCGGCCAATTGGTCCACGCGGGTACGATCCTGATTCGCCAGCGCGGCACGCGCCACAAACCCGGCCTCAATGTGGGCCGCGGCAAGGATGACACACTGTTCGCGCTCATCAACGGCGTCGTGCTGTTTCAAGACAAAGGCCAGGACGGCCGATACATCAGCGTCCTCCCGCCCGAGCAGGCTGCGATTCAACGCGCGGGTTCACACCAAGCGGAATTGTCGGAGCCCGAGCCCGTGGTTGCCCAAGCGGAGTAACAGGTTTTGAATGCCAAGGCGTCCCAGCTTGCCGGGACGCCTTTTTGTTTTTGCGCTGAAGGCGATGAGTGCAATTAGGTCCTGCAGTGTCGTATCCTCATCGTGACGGGCTCCAACTAGTCCGCATTTCTCATGGTCATGCTGGGGGGTGGCTCTGCATATCAAGTTTCTGCATAGAGTTGAGGCGCGGCGCGAGAATGCCTCTAGTAGCACAGACTTCAGTCTGTGTGCTTTTCTCAGCGCTAAGCGCAAATTAAGACCACACAGGCTGAAGCCTGTAGTACTGGACCTTGTAGAATTCTTATGAGAAATACGGGCCAGAGCCCTAACCCTAATTTGAATTTGCGGGAATGGAATCCACGTGTTTGTTGACGAAGCAAAAATCTACCTAAAGGCCGGTGATGGCGGGGACGGCTGCGTCGCGTTTCGGCGCGAGAAATTCGTTCCTCGCGGCGGACCCTCCGGTGGCGACGGCGGCCACGGCGGCAGCATTTACCTCGAAGCGAATCCTCACGACAACACCCTGCTGCGCTATCGCTTCAACCGCGAATTCAAGGCCGACCGCGGCCGTCACGGCGAAGGCTCAAACTGCTCCGGCCATGCGGGCAAAGACATGGTCCTGCTGGTGCCGGTTGGCACCGTGGTTACCGATCAAGACTCCGGCGAACAGCTTGCCGATTTGACCAAACCGGGTCAGCGCGTTTTGGTCGCCCAGGGCGGGCGTGGCGGCCGCGGCAATCAGCACTTCGCCAAGCCGTGGCATCAGGCCCCAAGAGAATCCGAAGAGGGCGTGCCCGGCCAGGAGCGCCACCTGCACTTTGAATTGAAGCTGCTGGCCGATGTAGGTTTGGTCGGCTTTCCGAACGCGGGCAAGTCCACACTGATTTCCCGCATCTCGGCCGCGCATCCGAAAATCGCCGATTATCCGTTCACCACGCTTGAGCCGGGTCTCGGAGTGGTTTCCGCCGACGGAGCGCCGGGAAAACCGTCGGAAAGAGCGGGAGGCCGCACGTTTGTTGTCGCCGATCTTCCCGGACTGATCGAGGGTGCGCACACCGGCGTAGGACTCGGCATCCGCTTTCTCCGCCACATCGAGCGGACGCGCCTGCTCGCGCATCTGATTGACACCAGCGACGCCTCCGACCGCGATCCCGTCCACGATTTCGAGATTATCTGCGGGGAGCTTGCCGCCTTCAGCGAAAAACTTGCCGCCAAGCCGATGATCGTCGTCGGAACGAAACTCGACGCAACCACCGACCGCGCCCGCCTGGAAAAACTGCGAGACTTCTGCGCCTCGCGCGCCATCGAGTTCCACGCCATTTCAGCCGCTTCAGGCGAAGGCATTCCGCAACTGGTGCGGGCGATGGCTGACGCTCTCGATCGCCTCGCCCCGCAAGGCGCAGTGGACGACGCGGCCGATATGGCGGAACCCGAAAAAAATAACTCCCACGCATCAGTGCCCCAAGCAGCTGATTCTCGAACGGAGAACCGTTGAGCGTCGCCCCGCCGCAGGGCCATGGCGCTTCCCGAGGTCATGCGCGCGAGCGCCGGATTGCGATGTTCGGCGGCACGTTCGATCCGATCCACGTCGGCCACTTGGCGGTCGCGCGAGCCGCGGAGCGTCGCTTCCATCTCGACGAAATTCATTTCATCCCCACGGGTCGCCCGCCGCACAAACATCGCGGTGGCATGGCATCCTACGCGGACCGCTATGCGATGGTGGCGCTCGCCTGCGCGGATCACCCGCGTTTCGTCGCCTCGCTTGCCGAGTCGGGCCCCGGACACTCCGGCCGCGAAGTGTTTTATTCGGTGGAAACAGTGCGGCATTTCAAGCAGAAGTTCCACGGGACGGATACGCATCTTTATTTCTTGCTGGGCGCGGACTCCTTTCTGCACATCCCGTCATGGAAAGATTACGAAACATTGCTGGGCCTGTGCGACTTCATCGTGGCCAGCCGCCCCGGCTTCCGCGTGGAGGCGCTGCGCCTGGTGATTCCGCCGGAACTCTTCGGGCGGCCGGGCGCTGCGCATGCGCCGCTCGATCCGCGCGCCATTGCCCTCCGGCGCACGTCGGTCTACGTGCTTGACACAGTGTCGAGCCATGTTTCCGCCACCGGAGTCCGCGAGCGCCTCGACCGCAACGAATCGATCCACGGGCTTGTGCCGCCGCGCGTGGAGGAATACATTACGAAACAGGCCCTTTACGGTGACTGAGAAACAGGACTCGTTGCAACCCGAACTTCGCGTGGCCATCGCCGCGGCGCAGGAAAAGCAGGCGGCGGAGATCACTCTGCTCGATTTTAAGGGGCTCGGAGCGTTTACCGACGGCTTTTTGCTTTGCAACGGGTTCAGCGCGCGTCAGGTGGATGCAATCTGCGACGAAATCGAACAGCAGCTCGCGCGAATCGGCGTGCAGCTGAGGCACCGCGAAGGCACGGCTGGCGCCGAATGGATGCTGCTCGATTTCGGCGGCTTTATCGTTCACGTTTTCACCGAACGAGCGCGGCATTTTTACGACCTCGAGCGCCTTTGGCGCGCCGCGCGACGCGTCGACATCTCCGAGCCCCGCGCACCGGGCTCCCTACCCGGATCAGCGGAGGCGGAAGGATGAGCGAGCCGCGAATGCCCTGGATCGCGGAAGACCCGGCGTCGAAAGCCCTGGTTGAACTTGCGCGCAAGGTAGCGGAAACATCCACAACACTGCTGATCAACGGGGAAAGCGGCTCCGGCAAAGATCACCTCGCGCGATTGATACACGAGCTGGGGCCGCGGCGCGACGCGCCGTACCTGAAAATCGATTGCGCCAGCCTCCCGCAGGAATTGGTTGAATCGGAGCTATTCGGCCATGAGCGTGGCGCGTTCACCGGCGCGGTCGAGCGCAAGCTCGGCCGGCTGGAAATGGCCGGAACGGGAACGATCGTACTGGACGAAGTCGCGGCGCTCTCTCCCGCCACGCAATCGAAGCTGCTTCGCGTGCTCGAAGAGCGCCAATTCGAGCGTCTGGGCAGCACCGAAACGATCACCATTGAGGCGCGTTTGGTCGCGCTGACAAATTCGGACCTCGCTCGCCTGGTCGCCGACGGTCAATTCCGCGAAGACCTTTTTTTCCGCCTGAGTGTCCTAACGATTGGAGTTCCCGCGCTGCGAGAACGTCCCGCGGACATCCTGCCTCTCGCCGACGCGTTGCTGGAGCGCACGGCACGAGTGCACGGTCGCACCGGTGCCGCCTTCGTCGAACCCTTGCGCCGGATGCTGGTTGCCTACAGTTGGCCCGGCAACGTGCGCGAGCTCAAAAATGCGATCGAACGGGCACTCGTTTTCTCGACCGCTGCGATGCTCACACCCGAGGACTTTCCCGAGTCCGTGCGTGCCGCCGAGGCCGGCGCCGGTGCATCGCTTCGCTCGCTCGAAGAGATCGAACGCCAGGCCATCCGCGCGACGCTCGAAACCACGCATTACAAAATCAGCAAGAGTGCCGCAATTCTCGGCATCAGCCGAAAAACCCTGCTGGATAAGCGCAAGAAGTACGGGTTGAATTGATTTCACCTTCTTGGCGCGCGTCACTGGACCACACTTGAAAATCCGCCTCGTCATGCTCGGGAAAACTCGCCGTTCGGAGGTTCGCGCTCTAGTGGATGACTACGTAGTGCGCATCGCGCGCTTCGCGGAAATTGAAATCACGGAGTTGCGAGAAGATTCCTCCGCATCATTCCGCAAACTCAAGCTGGATTCTGCCGCGACCATCGTCTTGCTCGACGACGCGGGAAAGCATCAGACCTCGGCCCAATTTGCGAAATGGCTGGGCGAGACGCGCGATCGCGGCGCGCGTCAAATTGTCTTTCTTTGCGGCGCCGCCGAGGGCTTTCCAGACGCGCTGCGCCGCCGCGCCACCCAAAAACTTTCCCTCTCATCCCTCACGTTCTCCCACGAACTGGCCCGCGTCATGCTCGCCGAACAGATTTATCGCGCCCTAGCCATCGTCGCCGGTCATCCCTACCCAAAATGAAAACCGCCATGAATCGAACAGGCTTGCCCAGGCATCCAAGAAGCGAGGGGACTTGGTGTATGCGGCCATTGAATAAGCTCGAAGAAACTGTTGCATCCTGGCCCCGGATCACGGTCCACGCCCATCGCTTTGGAGGTCGTGAGTTCCGTTTCGCAAACGCGGAAGTCGGTCACGTGCACTACGGCGGGGTCGTCGACATCCCATTCCCGCGCTCCATTCGGGATGCTCTCCTAACGGAAGGTCTTGCTGAAGAGCATCGCTGGGTTCCTAATTCAGGGTGGATTACATTTCGTGTGCGAGGTGACAGGGATTTGCGGCACGCTGTATGGCTCATGCGATTGTCATACTTCCGCTACGCCCTGAAGACAGCCGCTGATCCCCGTGAGCTGTTTGCCGAGGCCAGTCGAGAATTGCAATTGACCGCCGGGTTCAAATCTCTGCTAGAACAATTTGTACCTCCACTCAAGAAGCAGGATTTGGCCTTCTCGAGCGCCGTTACCGGAGACTGAACCACTGCCCGGCGGGAGAATCGCCTGGATGCAACCCTCGGCTCGGGTGTAGAATCTAGCCTATAGCGCTGGAACGGGTTCGACCCCGCGAACTCGTCCGCAGGTCTTGCGCGGCGGTTGCGGAGGCCTTGAAATGACTCCATCAAGATTTACCAAATTCACTTTCAGCACGGTATTTCTGTTTGCCTGCACGGCGATCCCTGCGCTTGCGCAACGCGGTGGTGGCGGTGGAGGGTCCCACGGTGGTGGCGGCGGTGGGTTCCACGGAGGTGGCGGGGGAAGCTTCCATGGAGGCGGGGGTGGCTTCCACGGGGGCGGCGGTGCAGGTGGAGGTTTCCGCACCGGTGGCGGCTTCCAAGGAGGAGGCTTCCGTTCCGGCGGTTCATCGTCACCGCGCATGGGCGGGGGCTATTCGCGCTCGATGCCCAGCGCGCCTCCGCGGTTCTGGACAGGATCATCAGCAAGACCTGGCGGCAACGTTTATCGTCCGAGTAGCGGCTCCGGGGGCGGAGGCCAACGGCCCGCGTTCTCGCCGCCCGCTCACGCTTCAGCGGATGGACAGTGGCATTCCTTTGGCGGCACGACTGCAGGACGCGGCTTTACAGGACCCCCAACCGGGGCCCGAAATTCAACTGGCACGGGCTGGCAGACATTTAGCGGGAATCGGCCGGCCGGTGAAATCCACTCGACGAGGAGTTTCTCAGGACAAGGCCATAACATTTGGGAGAACGCTCCGATGTCGCGAAACGTCGTTTCACCATCACGCGCGCTTTCCAACATTCGCAGCTCCTTCACGAATTCTTTTTCAGGAAATTCGAGACTGCGATCGACTGGGGCCTCCTTGTCGTCGTCCAGATCTACCACGGGTTCAGCTTTCCGCAACCGCACTATTGTAGATTCGCCACGTTGGAATGGATTCGGAGGATTCAACAACGGGCACAGGCCCGGCTTCCGGGACGGTTTTGGCGGAGGTTTTCGCGGGGGTTGCTGGAACTGCGGCTTCGGATGGGGTTTCGGATCGGGCTGGTGGCCTGGCTGGCCGTGGCTCGGCTACTTGAATTGGGGATCGTACTGGATCGATCCCTGGTGGTATTGGCGCGATTCTAGTTACTCCGATTATCCGGCGGCCTATCCAACCGGCTATTCCAACGACGACTATTCCCTGTACTCTGCGCCAACAGAAAACTACTCGAACAGTGAAGCCACCAGCGCGCCATCAGAAAATCAAAGCCCCACTCCATCCATCAGTGATGCAGAAACCGTGGACACTGTTCTTCTCTATATGAAGGACGGCTCGGTTTATTCGGCGAGCGTTTACTGGGTCAAGGACAACCAGTTGCACTACATCCTCACCACGGGCGCCGGAAACGCCGTGGATCTGGACGCCGTGGACATTGAACGAACTACCACCGAGAATGCCAAAAACGGAGTGCGGGTCTCGTTGAAACCGCGCCCGGGTCTTTCGGAACCGTCCCCCGAATCACCTTCGCCAACTGCACCAGCTTCCAAAACTTAGGACAACCTGATTTCACAGCCCCCAATTCAGTCGTAGCATAATCGGGCGCCGCGAACCCAAAACCACTCTCAGCCATCTGGCGTTGCAAATTGGGCCTTCGCCGCCTCGCGGATGAGCTCCACCAATCAGTAAGTAGCTACGGTCGCTGGTTGATCATGAGGTGGGCCCAAGGCGTCCCCGCATACATAATCCAGGTTCCAGTTTGCTTGGGCGTCGATGGCAGGCCCGAGGTTGCCGGATCGAAGGGCCACATTATCATCCAATGAGGTGGTTCTTTGATGGGATCACCAGTCGTGGCGCGCGGATCCGTCGCGCTCCAGTCAGTGCCGCCTACGAGCATATAAATAATGCCCGGCTCCTTATTTGTAGGTCTGGGCTTATTCTCCGCGAAGTCTTTTCCCCATTGCAAGGCGGCAGCATCCGCGCAAGAGGCCACGTCGCCGACGACCCCCGGGTGTCCTGGGAAACAAGTAAATCCATTCGTTCCTTCCCGCAACACGGTTTCGTGACCCTTGTCATCTAGGTCAACCACCTTGGCAGATTTTGCGATGTTGGCCGGGGCCGCCGAAAGTGCGCGCGCAATCTTGGCTTCTTTGGACTCTACCTTCTGTTGTTGCGCGGACGCAGCGATGATGGCCACAATTAAGAATACTGATTCCAAGGATGAAGGACCGTTTCATGCTTGCCTCCAGGCATAACGACCCGGCGAATCATGTTGCTATGTCTTTTCCGAAAATACCCAGCCAAATTACTGCACACTCTGAATTTGAGCAAGTGCGATGAGGAGGACCCTTCAAGAGGTCTTGAATTGCTCGTCGATTTCGACCTGGTAGCCGGAAGCGAGGCGATTGGTCTCGTTCGCCATGCCCACGACAGCCATCAGCTCGTGGAACATCGCATCAGTCATGCCCTTCTTGCGTGCAGAGGCCGTGTGTGAGGCGATGCAGTACGGGCATTGGTTCGTTACACTGACGGCGATATAGATCATCTCCTTGCTCAGCGGATCGAGCGCGCCGGGCGCCATGATTTGCTTGATTGATTCCCAGGCTCGCCGCAGCGTTACAGGATCGTTAGCCAGTGCCTTCCAGAAATTATTGATCCAATCCATCTTGCGCGTGGCCATGATGTCGTCATAGACCGCGCGCACTTCGGGACTGGCGTTCGCGTATTCCAGTGGTTGCTGCGTTCCCATGGCGCCTCTCTCTTTCAAGAATGTGGAATCCAAATGTTTGCTTATTTTCTTACGTAAAAGCTGAGGGCAACAATTCAGTTCAGATCACGCGAAAGCATAAGCTTCAATGTCACTTTGTCCGTCGCATGAGTCAGGCCAAACCCCACGCCGAATTGGACATTCAGAATTTTGCTGCTGCGATCGACAACGGCGAACGCTTGATGGAACTGGTCCCTTGCCGTGTTGAATTGGTGCAGAGGCCCGTAATCGGAATATTCCTCGAGGGACGTTGCCCACGTCGAAGAAAAGTTATAGGCGATTCGCGTCGCTGGCGCAAAATCGAGGTTTTTAACGCCGTTGTAGGATGTATCGAGAATAGGATTGACAATGATGTCCACCGGATGCAGGTGCACTCCTACGATGGGCCGGATTTCGGCCGTGGCCCGCTTCGGATCCCAATACCTGGCGTTGTAGCTGAACTCGAAATTCATGCCATAGACGAATGTGTGATTGTCCGCGTGCGGCCGTACGAAGAGCGTGCGAAGCTTGAAACCGTTGAGCGACCCGCCGCGGCCTTTGGAGATGCTGTACAGAGGCATATAGAGTCCCACCTCGAACCATTCCGTTGCGCCATATGCCCATTCGGGCACACCGTTCAACGCTCTGTCGGGAACGATGGCGCCCGGGAATGCCGGCGTCTTCAGGCCGCTGGGAGTGAAGTTGTTGTGCCACGTGAGGTTGAACTTCCCTTTGTCCGCTATGGAGGCGTCGTACACTTGGATCTCGTCGGTCTGCGCGAAGGCCGCCGCAGGAGCCGCCAACAACGCAGCCATCACTAGAAGCCCACGTAAATCAATTTGTCGCATGAGCTTCACCGTGAATCCGAACACACCAAACACACCCCATTGACCCATGTCAGTCCCCTAATCGAATCTCTCAAATTTCGAACAGCATAACCCATGCCCGGTCCTCAGGCAATCCGGCTCGCGTGGCGCGCTCTTGCGGAAGACCCAATCCGGGGTATCATTTCTGCGGTACTTTTGTAAGTGGTATGCCGAAGATCCATGCGCTATCGCTTTCGTTGAGTGCACGATCGTGTCCGCTTTGCGGATGCAAGGACGTCCTGCGTTCCCAAAGGCGGGGCGTGTTCGAGTGGACGATCCTCGTTCCGTTGCTCTTGCGGCCGTTTCGCTGCCGTCAGTGCAGCGCGCGCCACCTGGGTTTTTTCTTTCGTCCAAGGCGAGTCAAGGAAACAGAAATCGTTGCCGCTAAAAATATCGACTAACAAGCGGATCAGCGGAGGCCAGTAGCACAGACTCTTGTGGTGAGCTTTGCGAACCATCAGCCTGTGAGATTTTGGTCTGAACTCAAATCAGAGAAAACCTCACAGGCTGAAGTGTTTGTGTGAGAACTCTGCTTCGGGGCTGGAATGTGTCGCACCTTCAGTGCTCAGAATCATGAACGGCATCGTTCCCAGCCCTTCCGGGCTGGGCTACGCTTGTATCGCGCCTGCGGCGCTCCGCCTTTGTCGCGAGGGATTTGGGTGTGCGGGTTGTAGCTCCGACTCAGGATTGGCGACTTGTGGTTTGTAGGCTGCGATTTGCGAGTCGCGACTCAGCGCCGGAGGCGCGAAAGAACGTAGCCCAGTGCGGGAGCACTGGGTACACGGCAGGGTAAATTTTCGAGCGCCGCAGGTGCGACAGATGCCTTTGCTCCGTAAAGCTGCGACCCACAAAGGTTCCCACAGAGGCTCTGAAGCCTGTGCTACGCGCGAGGATGGGCTTTATCGTAAACCTCGAGAAGCTGGCGGATCGAGGCGTGCGTATAACGCTGCGTCGTGGACAGCGAAGAATGGCCAAGCAGCTCCTGAATTGCGCGCAGGTCGGCTCCGTCGGCGAGCAGGTGCGTTGCAAAGGCGTGCCGCAGCGAATGCGGGTGCAGGTCCCAGTTCACGTTGATCAAGCGAACATATTTTTTCACGATACGCGCCACTGACCGCGGCGTGAGGCGTGTACCCAAATGATTCAGAAACACCGCCTGGTAATCGCCCCGGCTGCCCGCCTTCCGCAGGATTTCATCGCGCGTCGGCCCATACGCCTGGAGCGCTTGTTCCGCTTTCCCGCCGTAAGGGATAATGCGCTCTTTACTGCCCTTGCCCCGAACACGCAGCATCAGTTCTTTCCTGTCCATATCCGCAAGATTCAGCCCGGTCAGCTCGCTGACGCGCAGCCCCGAAGCATAGAGCAACTCGAGAATCGCACGGTCGCGTCTGACCAGCATGCGACTCTCGTCTGGCTCGCCTTGACGCCTTCCGCGCCCAGAATTACTGGCCGGCGGAGCGACCACGCCATCCAGAAACGCGTTCAAATCTTCCGCGCTCAGGACTGACGGAATCCGCTTGGGCAGTTTTGGGGTAGCTACCAGCCGGGCCGGGTTCCGCGGCACCTTCCCTTCCCGAACCGCGAATTTGAAGAGCGAGCGGATAGCGGCCAGCTTGCGTGCGATCGAGGATTTTTCCAGATTGAGGTCGTGCAGATGCGCGACGAATTCGCGAATCATGAGATGCGTGATTTCCGCGATCGCCGGCGTTTCGATTTGCGGAGGCGTCAAGAACGCAATAAATTGGCTGAGATCATTCTCGTAGCTCCGAAGTGTGTGTGGAGAGGCGTTGCGCACGGAGCGCAGATAATTCAGGAATTGGACTACCACGGATTTCATTTCCCACCCCAGCGCCTGGATCCGAGAGTCATACGAGGGTACTGCTTGCCAGTTGCGAACTCGCAGAGATTGGAGCGCGTACTTCCAAAACGTCAATAACTGAAAGGTAATAACCGAGGCAAGCCCCTGGTCATGCCTTGATCGCGCCCACGGGTTCGGGAGTTGCCACAGACGAGGGTGGGTCGGGAACTGCGGCTTCCCAGTCACAACCTTCCTTCAGGCAGGCGCGTATAGCCCCCATCTTACCAACTTTCTCAACGATGAATGGCGCTCCGCACTTCGGACACGGCTCGGCGATCGGCAGGTGCGGCGTCGTAAAGTCACATGCCGGATACTTATTGCAGCCATAAAAGACGCGTCGCCGGCCTTTCTTGGCCATGCGTTCGACCAACTCGCCGGTCTCGCACTTCAGGCACTTGATGCCCAGCGTCTTCGAGCGGATGAACTTGCACTTCGGGTAGGCAGTGCAGCCGATGAATTCGCCATATTGTCCATGCTTCTTCACCAGTTGCGAGTCGCACTCGGGACATTTTTCGTCCAGCAGCTCGTCGGGCTGGAGAGCGCGCCGCGTGCCGGCCTTCAGACGGCGCGTCGTCTTACAATCGGGATATCCCGTACAGGCCAGGAAAGCGCCCCACTTCCCCCGCTTGATGATCATTTCGCGGCCGCAGTTGTCGCAATTCTCGATCTTCGGTTCTCCATCGGCCCCCTCGGCGGGCAGTTCGGGAGAGAGATCGCGTATGAAATCGCAGTCGGGATAGCGCGAGCAGCCCAGAAAAAATCCATGGCGGCTGATGCGCTCAAGCAGGTCGCCCTGTCCGCACTTCTCGCACTTCTGCCCGGTGGGGATGCCGGCCTTGTAGGACTCCATTTCCCCCTTGGCCAGCTCCAAGTCCTGCGCAAACCGGCCATAAAACTCCTTAACCGATTTCCTCCACGGGATTTTGCCTTCTTCAATCTCGTCGAGTTCCTCTTCCATACGGGCCGTGAACCCAACGTCAAAGATATCCTCGAAACTCTTAACCAGCAGCACGCTCACTTTTTCGCCCAGCATTGTCGGCGTGAAACGCCCCTGATCCTTCGTGACGTATTCGCGATCCACGATGGTGGAAATAATCGAGGCGTACGTGGATGGGCGGCCGATGCCCTTTTCTTCCAGCTCTTTCACCAGCGTAGCCTCGGTGTAGCGCGGGGGCGGCTCGGTAAAGTGTTGTTCCGGACGCAAAGTTTCGAGCCGCAAAGTCTCGCCTTCCGTCACGCGCGGCAGGAGGGCCTTGCTGTCAGGCTCGGCATCCTCGTCGTCTCCTGTTGCCACCTGGTATACGGCAAGGTAGCCGTCGAACTTCTGCACGGAGCCCGTGGCGCGGAAGGTGTACTCTCCCGCCTCGATGTCAATCGTCGTCTGATCGAACACCGCCGGGACCATTTGAGAAGCGACAAATCGCTGCCAAATCAGTTGGTACAGTTTGAAGAGGTCTTCGCTCAGGAACGGCTTCACATCTGCCGGAGTAAGCGCGGCGTCGGTCGGGCGGATGGCCTCGTGGGCATCCTGGGCGTCCTTCTTCGACTTGAAAAAGTTCGGTTTCTCCGGCAGGTACGTCTGGCCGAAGCTGGAGCCAATCACGCCGCGGACTTGCTCGAGCGCGTCGTTTGAAACGCGCACCGAGTCGGTGCGCATGTACGTGATCAGCGCGACCGACCCATCCTGTCCCATCTCCACGCCTTCATAGAGGCGCTGCGCCAGCCCCATGGTGCGCTTGGCCGTGTACCGTAGGCGGTTGTACGCTGCCTGCTGAAGCTTCGAAGTCGTAAAGGGTGGAGGAGCGAATCGCCGCTTCTCCTTTTGCGCCACGCTCGCGACCTTCCACGCCGCGCTTCGCGTCGCGGCCACGATAGCGTCGGCTTCCGACTGCGTGTGGACCTCCACATCCTCGCCCTTAAATTTGGTTAGCTTTGCTTCAAAAACCGGCGGCTCCCCGGCGGCAAGCAGTGCGTGGAGCGTCCAGTACTCGACGGGGTTGAAGGCACGAATTTCGACCTCGCGGTCCACGATCAGGCGCAGCGCCACGGTTTGGACGCGTCCCGCGGAGAGCCCCCGGCGCACTTTGTCCCACAGCAGGGGAGAAATCTTGTAACCGACCAGGCGGTCCAGCACCCGTCGGGCTTGCTGCGCATCCACCAAGTTGACATTGATTTCGCCGGGATGCTCGAATGCGGCTTTGATCGCCTTGGGTGTAATTTCGTTGAACATCACGCGGAAGATGTTCTTGCGGGCGATGACGGGTTTGCCCCTCGCGACTGCTTTCTTGACCGGCTTCTTGGCTTTCTTCTTGCCCTTCTTGCCGGTCCCGTTCGTTTCTTCCTTTTTTTCTTCCTCCCCCTCTTCCGGGAATTCCAGTTTCGGTCCGCTCAATACATCCGCCAGATGTGAGCAGATGGCTTCCCCTTCGCGGTCCGGGTCGCCCGCCAGAAACACTGCATCTGCTGTCGATGCGGCCTTTTGCAGAGCCTGGACGACGGCTGTCTTAGAGGGGCTGACTTCGTACGTGGGCTCGAACCCGTGCTTGATATCAATGCCCAGTACCTTCTTGGGCAGGTCCATGATATGCCCGTACGACGCCTTGACCGAGTAGTTGCGGCCGAGATATTTATTGATCGTCTTGGCCTTCGCGGGCGATTCGACGATGACAAGTGATCTTCCCATATCTGCTTTTCTAGACTCCAACGCCTCCCCTTGGGAGGCGCTTTTTCCTTTCCTTCTCTCTAGCGTGGCCCTGTGGTCCCCGGTTTGTCAACGCTTGATAGATGCGGATGGTGTCGTTAACGATTCTAGGCGTTGGAGACTTTCCATCTAGAGGTTAGTATTTTCATGGAGATGCGGGAAAAGGGTCTCCGTGTTTATAAGTTGGGGCTAAAGCAACACTTTAACAAATTGCTTGCCGGGCATCTGCCGCACAATCCCTTTCATCTCCATTTCGCACAGAGCCGCCAGGACTTCCGAGGAGGTTAATTCCGATTTTTCGACCAGCTCATCTACATGCACCGCCTCGTCCACGCCGAGCAGACCGAAGATGTTTTTCTCCTGGGGCGACAGGGCCTCTGCAAATAATGACGCGCGTTCCGCTCGGGTAGTTGCCTCGACCGGAAACAATTCGGCGCGAACTTCCGTAGGCAACTCCTCGACCACGTCCTCCCATGACGTCACCAGTTTAGCGCCCTGCTTGATCAACTGATTGGGTGCGAAACTGACGTCGGCGGTGATGTTGCCCGGAATACCATAGACTTCGCGGCCAAATTCCATCCCCAGGCGCGCGGTAATCAGCGAGCCTGAATACTGCGCGCCTTGCACTACCACCACGCCCAGAGACATCCCGGCGACGACACGGTTGCGCACCGGGAAATTTTCCGGAGCGGGATGCGAGCCCAGCGGAAACTCGCTGATCAGCGCGCCGCGCTTTTCGACTTCGGCGAATAATTTCCGGTTCTCCTTCGGATAAATAACATCGACGCCGGTGCCGAGTACGCCGACCGTGGCGCCGTGCAAGGCGCGGCACGCGCCCTGATGTGATGAGCTGTCGATCCCGCGCGCCATCCCGCTGACGATCGTTAGGCCTCGCTCGGCCAGGTCGCGCCCCAGCCTTTCTGCAACTTGATTCCCGTACGGCGTGGGTCGTCGCGTCCCGACCATCGAGATGGAGTGCCGATTGAGCACGCTCGGATCTCCGCGAACGTACAGCAGCGGAGGGGGATCGTAAATTTCAAGAAGCCGCTGCGGATATTCCGGTTCGTCCCAGTTCAGCAGGAGGCAACCAAGCTTGCGGACCTGCGCGAGCTCTTCTTCCGCGTCCTTGCGTGCCTGCCGGGAATGAATCGCCCGCGCCGGCGCAGAAGGCAAATGGCACGCTTCGAGCTCGGTCAGCGAAGCGCGAAAGATTCCTTCCGGCGAGCCAAACTGGCGCAGAAGTTTTCCGGTCAGGCGCGAGCCCAACCCCGGTGTCATCGAAAGTGACACCCAATCGAGGGAAGCTTCCAGTTGCACGCTGGCGAGGACGCTACTCCTATGTTGGCAAACCTGTCAAGTCGTCGTTATGTGACCGCGTAAGGCTGCGCTCCCGTTCGTTCTCCCGATAGATCGAAACGAAGTGACTAGAACGAGCCCGGCCCTGGCGGGTACCTTGCGCGAGTTGTGATTGAACCTAAATGTCGATTGGCGTATGCTCCGGGTCAATCGAGAATCTCGATAGAATATTCCGGCAAGCGGTCGAAGATGAAACTTTGAGCGGGGAGGATTTTATGGAACAGCAAAACAAATTCGGTACGTCGCGATTGAGTCGTCGCGAGGCGATTCAAGTGGGTGCGGGAGCGCTGGTCGGGTCCGCCGCGGTGCTCGCTGGAGCAGGTGAGTTGGCGAGACTTTCCGCGCAAGGGCCCGCGCCCGTGCAGGCAACACCGCCTCCCGCAACCGATCCGAAGTTTCCGATGCCGCCCGCGTGGAATCGCGAACTGCGGCAACTGGCGCCGAACGTATACGCCTACTTGCAAGGGGGAGGCCCCGGCGTCAGCGCCGCGGGTGTATCGAATCCCGGCATGATCGCCGGTTCCGACTACCTGTTGGCCATTGACGCCACGCAGGGGCCCATTCCTGCCAATGCCTTCATCGCCGCCTCGAAACAAGCTACCGGTAAGGATTTCGGCCGTCTGGTCAACACGCATCATCACGGCGATCACGTCAACGGCAACCAATTCTTTACGCATGCGGAGATCCTGAGCCATCCCTATTGCCGGGACGAGTGTGTGAAGGCGGCGGCGACCACTCCGAAAATGTGGGAGAAGGTGCCAGGAGTCGCGGAGGGCACCGAGTCACGCAAGCTCGTGCCCCCGAGTGTGACCTTCAAGGATGACTTGACATATTTCATCGGCGGCACCGAGGTCCAGTTCAAATTCGCCGGGCCGGCGCACACCTGGGGCGACATGATGGCCTACTTGCCGCAAAACAAGATTCTTTTCGCCGGGGACGTCGCGTTTTTCTGGGTCGCTCCTTATGCGAACAATAGCTTCATCACCAAATGGATTGAAGTTTGCGACAAGATCGCGGGGTGGGACGTGGATGTGATCGTGCCCGGCCACGGCCCCATCGGCGGCAAGAAAGAGCTCGCCGAGATGGCCAATTATTTCCGCGTCCTGGGCGTCGAGGCCCGCAAGCGCTATGACGCCAAGATGACGCCGGGAGCAGCAGCCGCGGAAATCCGCCTGGGCAGGTTCGACAATTGGATCGGCCCGGAGCGCCTGATCATGGATGTCGTGCGCTGGTACGAAGAATGGGACAGCACTCTGACCCCGGATTACAACGCGATGGCCGTCCGCGAGGCGACGATCGAGTACAACCAGGTCAAGGCAGGCCAAAAGAAAATGAGCGAAATCATTCCGCTCTCACGCATGGAGGCATTGGCGGACCCTTGCTGAGCCTTCCACGAATGAAACCTTGCGGCGCTGTTACGCCGTACGGGCACGGCATGCCGTGCCCCTACAACGCGGAGGATTGGCGAAGACTCTAATTTCACCTACGACCGAGAATGCAGCGTCTGCGTCAATACCTTTCGTGCCAGGCGCCTGATTTCATCATGGAATTTCCGCGCCGCACGGCGCGCTTGATCGAGCATCGAGGGATCGAGAAGCAACGCGACGCGTCCCACAAATGGCGGATCTTCCCCCCGCACTTTTCCCCGCTTGCGCGCGTTCGCCCGCTTGCCTGGCCGGAACGCAAATTCTGAATACAAGTCGAGGTCGCGCCCAAACTGGCGCCGGTCTTCGGCGTTCCATTTCCACGCGCGTCCAAGAGCCGCCATCAGCTCCAGGAAAAAAGCGTCCATGGCCTTTTTTTCATCGTCCCGGAGAGCTGCATGCTTCTGCTTGCCGAAGAATCGCGGCAGCACCTGGGGCACTTCCTGGATCATTGCCAGCATGGCTTCGCGGCCAATCGTTTCGGCCAACTCACGGTCGCGCGAAGGCCCGCCCAGGATTCCCTGGCGGCCGTATTCGGCGACATAGGCAGCGACGAAGTGATCGACCAGGCGGCCGCGGCTGAGTGCTGAGAACATGTTGTTCGCCAGCGCGCTGCCGTATATGGGAAATAGCTTACGTACGCGTGCCATCGAGAGATTGTAATCACAACGCGACCGCGCGTCACGCCGCAACAAGATTCGGCGGTAGGCTACTTTCCGATAATGCGGGTGGTCTCAATGGGTCGATGCAACACCTGCTCAGAATCTTCTTATATGCGTCTAGGAGGCTGAATTCGCTCACCGGCACCAATTCAAACAAAACAAAAGCCCTGTTTAGGTTTTGATTGAGCAATGCCGTTCAGATCGATGCTCGATGGGAACCACTGTCAGATCAACTGGTTATATGGTGTTGCATCGACCGGTTGAGCCGGCACGTTTCTCATGGAAGGACTTGGCTCACGCAGAACTACGCCTTGGGAGGGAACCATCATGGCGATGGAACACGCACCGCACTCATGACATACTGGCCCTGATGAGAGCAGTGTTCACAGGCACAGTCGTTTTTGCTGCGTTGATCTTGTCCGTTGCCACGACACACACCATGGCTTCACAAGCGAGCACCCCGCAACAATTCTTTACAAGACAGGCTCCATGGCTGTGCGTAGGCGGTGGATTCGTAGCGATGGTCCCGCTGGCGCGGCCTCAGACGCTATTCATCATACCCATCGATGGTAATGGAATCGAAGCACTGCAAAAAATCCCAACAACCGGAAACGAGGTGTTTGGGTTGCAGTGCATTGGCTCGCACATTGAGTTGCGCGTTCGCGAAGAGGGATCAGACCACTTTTCAGTGCTCCCGTTTTCTGTTGATGGGAACACTATCAAACCCGAGGATCGTGAAGACATCAATTGGTCCATATCCCAAAAGCTACAATGCCACCCGAGATCGGGCGCAGAATGGACCAGTTCAACGCGATTGGGTCGGTGTCCGGGGCCGGAATGCGCGGCGACTGGTATGTCTCAGTGCCTAGGGTGAATAACCGCGATCATATTTACGAGGTTCATTATGCAATCACTCGAACTCGATCTACCGACGGGCACGCAACTACAGTGTCCGTAACTCCCCTAGAGGAGACGCTTGACAGGAAGATCACCAAAACGGTTCCGCTAGTTCGAGAAAAGACCTACGAGAACGGAGGCTGAGCGGCCTTCTCCGGCGCTCGACTGGCCAATCTTTCCGCCCAAGTCCCGTGAAGTCCGCTTATCGTAATGTGGGAGCCGGTCTACGAGAACGCCGTGTATCGGGAGTTGGCTAATCGGATGACGGGCACCTCTTAAAGCCAACAACCGTGGGCGTGACCGGTATACTCTCCTGTTAGACCTCACGTGTGGAGTGCGCCGCGGAAGACGTTGGTCGTGGTTCCACCTTAGCTTGCAAGTTACTCGACTGGAGGGTTCAATGCTGCGCTTGTTCATCGTCGCCGTCATCTTGTCCGTCCCTACCGTGGCCCAAGCACAGGAGCCAGTTGACGCTCTAAAAAACTGTGTGGCGGACAACACCTCGGGTAAGGATCGGAAAGATCTTGCCAAGTGGGTTTTCTTTGCAATGGCCGCTCATCCTGAAATAAAACAATATGCGGATGCTAAAGTGGCAGCCGCCGCGGACGAAAGCTCGAAAACGATGGCCGCTTTGACCACTCGTCTGCTGACCGACTCCTGTGCGAAGGAGGTCAGGGCCGTCATGAAAACTGGTCAGGGCACTCAAGCGGTGAGCCTCGCTTTTGAAGCTTTGGGCAAATTAGCCATGAATGAGTTGATGGCGGACAAGGCCGTGCAAGATGCCATGGGCTCGTTCGCTCGTTACATCGATCAAACGCGCCTCAAAGAGACGATAGGAGGCAGGTGACAACACGAGGCTATTATAAAGCACAGTCCGCCCAAGTCGGCTTATCGTCATGTGGGATTTGCCGGATTCCCAGTTACCGTTTCTCGGGACTTGGCCGCCGGACCGCCGTTGATCTGGCTGGGGGGCGAGCCGTAAACTTTTAGGAATCAAGACGGGAACCCCAGAAATTTGGCCAACAATGAGATTGTTACTTACCGGACTGCAACATCTTTTCCGTATCGAGGAAGTTAGCATTGTCGTCCACGCACACGACTTCTCCAATGTTCCAGCCCGGTTTTAGTTCGAAGATGGTGTGGGAGACCCAAGGCTTGGTATACGCCTTTGGATCGTCGATCGTAAAATCAATGGTCAAGGCGTCATGGCTGTCCCGCCGGATGCGCTCTACAAGGTGCAGTTCGTCGCTGTGCGGATGACCTTCCCCATCAAGCCAGGTTTTGTCGTTGAAACCAACCGTATCAACCACTAGCGTATCCCCTTCCCACGTGCCGATGGAGTCCCCCATCCACGAGGGAATTAGATCCTTGGGATGCTGGCGCCTATCCATGAAGATTTGGCGCACAAAGTGATCGTACTCGAAGAACATAATCACCCGGCCAGGAATCTGCACGATCTCGAACGGTTGCCCGACTCGCACAAGGTAGATTCGCGGCACTCCGGGGGGAAAACACTTGAAAACCGGATCGTTCGTCTCCGATAAGGAGACTGCGCGCGGTCCCTCGTTGGGTATGGCGGACACGTATTGCGCCTTACCCCAAGGCGTCATCGGGGGCTCCTGAAGAGTCAGGGTTGCTGATATCTCATGCATTGTGTATCGGCGAGCCTTATCGGGCGGCTTCCGCGATCGTCTCCAAACTCCCGTGAGGTCCGGCGCCGGAGTCTTTACTGCTCGTTGTGGCCCCGCATTCTGAGCGAGTATGCCGAACGAGAGAACGAGCACTGCCACTATGGCCACCCCCGAACCCACCAGCCGTTTGCGCATCGCAAAACTCCTCTCAGGATCCGCGTCCCAGATTTCGACGCAAGTCGTGATCCCCGCGTACCGAAGCAAATCGTCAAGCGGCCTTGCAGAGCAACCCTATTGACCTGAATAATCTTCGCCGCTCTGGATTGTCAACTCTTTGCCGGTGGGAAACACGATCTTTTTGAGTCGCAAGATATGCGTGCCGTTTTTCGAGAGATTGCCTGTAACCGTGATCTGATCCCCCGGCTTGAGCGAATCTTTGGTCCAGCCGATCCTGGAAAGGCCCAAGGGACTGACCGATTCCACGATGTACTTTTGGACCTGGCCCGTCGTTTCGTTCACTTCAATAAAAATTGAAGCATGCGGATTCATCCACTGAATATTCGTTACGGTCCCCTTCAAGGTCGTCATTTTTGAAATGTCGTATGACGCCGCACCATGGTGCGCAAAGATGGGAACTGAAACCAAGAACAGCAGAACGGCAGCCAGGGCAGGAGGGCCTGAGAGCTTAACTTTCATTCGGAATCTCCTATCGCGGGCAAGTTTTTCAATTCCACCGCGACTTGTCAATGGGATAATCACTGGACAGAGGATCGTGCGTATGTTTTGAGGATAGGCCAAGAATCTGTACTCGCCTTATCTGCCGGAATGGTCAAACTCCCGAGAAATTCGGCTTGTCGGAATGTGGCCTTGAGGCGTTACGGGGCGGATTCCCATTTTCCGAGAATCCCGTTTATCAAGACCTATCCTCCGTCTTGGTAACATTGTGGCAACGCGCTGCCGTCCTGCTGAAGGCAGTTGCTTCGTGCTTGCCAGATTTGGGAAGCGGGCCTAAGATTGCGCCCATAACCAACGCTTGGGGAGGTTTTTATGAACAAACGCTTCTTGATGTCAGCGGTTTGCGTCGCGGCGATTTCGCTTTGCGCCGTCGTGCCGATGAACGCGCAGGGCGGCGGCGACGCAGCGTCGATACCGCAACTGCCATTCCACCTGGTGGAGGACTTTTTTCGCTATCCCGCCAACTCTATCGTGGGCCGCGTGAGCGGCATCGCGGTCGGCCCGAAGGGCACTATCGTCGCGCTCAATCGCGGGTATCACCCCGTGATGGAGTTCACGTCGGAGGGGAGCTTTGTGCGCTCCTGGGGCGAGGGCTCCACGATGTTCGTAGGCGCTCATTCCGTGCGCTTCGATCTGCAAGGCAATCTGTGGTACGTGGATGCCGCCGATAACATCATCTACCGCTTTGACTCCCAAGGCCGCACCGTGGGCACGTTGGGAACAAACCCGGAGCCCTGGACCTGGCTGACGCACGTGATCGAGCACGCCGCGCCTGGCAGGGCCGCCTTCTATCAGGAGACGGATATCGGCTGGAGCAAGGATGGCAACATGTTTGTCTCCGACGGATACGGCAATTCGCGGGTCGTGAAATTCGATAAGGACGGCAACTTCGTCAAGGCTTGGGGTGAACGTGGCGGCCAGCCGGGCGACTTCAACACCCCTCACAGTATCGTGGTGGACAGCAACGACGTCATCTATGTCGCCGACCGCGGCAACAGCCGCATCCAGGTTTTCGACACGGATGGCAATCGTAAAGCCGTTTGGAACTTGCCGACCGCGCCCTGGTCGCTCTGCCTGACCAATGGACCCAATCAGGTGATGTTCGTGGGCAGCGTGGGCCGGGTCTATAAGCTGGATCTCACCGGCAAGATTCTGGGCGCCTTCGGCCGCCCCGGAAAAATGGCAGGCACCATTGACTCAATCCACGGGATAGCATGCCCGGATGAGAAGGCCATCTATCTTGCCAACTTGTATGCCTCGCGCCTCGACAAATGGGTCGCGCAGTAGAAAATCAGGATGCAGCGTGAAATAAGCAGTATTAGAAGTTTTGAAAATGAAGCGAGTGAAGCCTCGACGAAAACGTCCTTCCATGTAGGGGTGTGAGCTTCGAGGGCCACACTCCGATGATGCCGTCTCTCAGGATTTGGCCCCGGCAATCGTTGGCGTTGAGGTTAGTCCGACAGTGTCTGTGCCGTTAGCGAGGCTGCCAGTCAGATGCTGAATCGTCGTGATAGCATCACAGCGGGTGTATTTGCCTTGTGGTTAGCCCCGACCAAAAATGGGAGGTCACTCGTGAAATTCCCTCTGGCTCTTGCTCTCGCTGCGAGTGCTGTGATCGTTTCGGTTCCCCTATTCGCGCATCACGGCAACGCGTCGTACGACTCGACGAAGACGGTCACTGTGAAGGGAACGGTGACGGACTATATTTGGGCCAATCCTCATGTGTTCCTGGAGATCGACGCCAAGGACAACAGTGGCAACCCGTTGCATTGGACTATAGAAGCTCAAAACCCGCTATCCCAGACCGAGGTAGGCTGGACCAAGAATACGTTTAAGCCTGGGGATGAGGTCACTGTGGAAATCATACCAGCCAAGAACGGGCGGCCCTTCGGACGTTTCGGTGTCGCGGGACCAACAGCGGGTCTGCCAACACAAAAGAGCCTTATCGTGATCAATGGCAAACAGTTCAAGCCATGAGGAATCGCTCGGGTGAGTGTTCGTGTTGCAACGATTGGCGGACTCGCCTATTCCGGGCTGGTGTGAGGTTTCGCATGTCGTAGTCGGTGGCTGATTCGAGAGGTCGGAATCTAGCTGACGGGGGGATTTCGGAAATGTCCAAGCGCTGGGCGGTCTTGATCCTTGTTCTCATTTCAGGATTGACGTTCACACCCATTCTGCGAGTTCAAACCGCTGCGCCGCAAGAAGCAGGAGGTGAGGCGAGAAAATGGAATAATATCCCGCCACGCAAGTTTGCGTACGCCGGGAAAAAGTCTTCCCCCGCTCCGCGCCGCGACCTTTCTGGGATCTGGGACGCAGCAGGATTGGATGGGGGATTCCAGGTAAACGGGGCCTTCGAACACCCAGCACTGTTACTACAAAAAGGGCGCCGTGCCGAAGGAGCACGAGAAGCAGGAGCCGGCGCCGAAGGAGGACGACTCGACGAGACGGGTATTGAACATCCTCTGCCTTACACGCCTCTGGGGCTGGCGGCACTCAAAGCCAATAAGCCCTCGGGACCCGGAGTCAGACAAGTCCCCGTCGCGCTTTCCAATGATCCACTGGACCAATGTGATCCGATCGGGTTCCCGCGCATGGAGCTTTTTGAATTGAGGACCTTCGAGCTCGTGCAGACCGCCAACCAGGTGATTTACTTGAATCAATGGTACGGTAATTGGCGCACCATCTGGACGGATGGGCGAGAACTCCCCAAAGACCCGGACCCGCGGTGGAACGGGTACTCGGTTGGCAAATGGGTGGATGACTACACGTTCGTGGCGGAGACTGTCGGGATGAATCCAAGAAGCTGGCTCGATCATGCTGGTCGTCCGCATAGCGAAGATTTGCGGGTGGAGGAACGGTTTCACCGCGTGGACCATGACAACATGGAACTCACCATTACGATTGACGACCCCAAGATGTATACGCAACCCTGGCAGGGCCTCAACAAGTTCCCTCTCCACTTGCTACCATCCGATTTCGATATGCCAGAGTTGCTCTGCTCGCCCATAGACATGGCCGCTTATAACCGGCGAATTGGTAATTCTGTCCTTCCCTCAACGCCAAAGAAGTAGCGAACGCGAATTCCCATTTAGAGGTTCTAGAGGACTTTTTCAAACCGCGCCAAATCCGGATAAGTCTTATCGGGATGTGGTTTTCTGCCCCCACTGAGGATCGGGCCACATTCCACTAATGTGTTTACCAGAAGATGAACCTCCTGGCTGGCAGGAAGTGTTTGCTCAATGACGTTAGAGCGAAGCGGACGCCTCCAATCTCTGGCTCACAACGAAGACAACGCGTGATGTGCCGCTGTCTTTGTTCCATGTATCTTCGACGTCGGCCAAGGGTACAACTTTGGTTTCGATTTTCAGCTTGCCAGGCGCCACGGCTTGCAGCACACCGTGAATCGCGCCGACCAAGCCTTTGAGGGGGATACTTCCGATGCCGCTGCCCATCAAGACCAACGCGGACGAGCGCAGAGCGGCACTCGGCAAAGCAATGTTGCCGCCGCTGAGCGCTCCGATCTGAACGAAACGGATGGGCACTCCATCCTTGCCTGCTTTTGCCGCCGCCATAATCAGGGTTTCGGCGCTTTGTCCCCAGAGATAGTCGAGAACGACATCGACGCCTTCGCCTCCAAACTGCTCCTCGAACGCGGTTTCCAGTTCTTCGGAAGATTGATTTAATGAAATGATTGCATCCGCGCCAAGCGCCTTCACTTGTTCCAGAGCAGCAACGTTGCGGCCAGTCGCGATCACTCTCTTCGCTCCCATGTACTTGGCGATTTGCACGGCCAGGCGTCCTGACGTTCCCGTGGCGCCGTTGACCAGCACGTCCTCCCCGGCAACGAGATGCGCCCGTTCCTTGAGCGCAGCCCAGGAAGACATCCCCGGAATTGCTATTGCAGCAGCGGTGATGTCATCTACATCGTCCGGCAACGGGATGCACTGATCCATCCTCACTGCGGCCTTTTCGGCCATTCCGCCGAACGGTTCTTCGGGCAACACGAAGTATACGCGTCGGCCATCTTGTGTCCGGCCAACACCGTCGATGCCAACGACCGCAGGAAGACTGCCAGGAGAAGTGTGATGCGAACCCGAAGCGCGGCTTTTCGTGACGTGGCTTAAAGCGGACGCGGTGACGACAATTAATTCTTCGTCTGCTTGCGGCACGGGGTCGTCAAAGTCCGCGAACAATGGCGTCCCGCCCGGTTTCGTTATGACGGCGGCCTTCATTTGATTTCCTCTTTTTTTCTCGATGTGCCTCGCTGGACGAAAATCGGCCGATTTGAGTAATGCCCACTAGTCTAGTACGTTAGCGGCTTTCAAATAATTTCGTCCGCTAGTGATCGCCATAGGAAGGGCTCTGGGGCCCATAGGAATGGAAATATCGGTGACTATCAACTGGGCCAGGTCCCGTCCCATTGAAATGTGGGAGCCAGTCAGTGAAGGCAGGCATCCAAGCCTGATGAGGCTTACTTCATGAACTTGTAGATAAAAACGATTGCGCTGGCGACGTAGGGGACTATGTTCAGCAAACATATGCCGACCCCGAACAATAAGCCTTTCCAACCACAGCAACGGTACGTGTAGTAGGGAACGACAAAAGGCCACGCGAAGAATACAAAAGCTCCAAATTCATAAGGGAGGCTGAATTCACGGGAACGGCTGTCAGCGCATACCCACCATGCCAACATAAGACTGAAGCCGAATAGCCAAAGCAGCTGAATCGCACCGGGTATCTTAATCGCATAAGCTGTGCAGATTGAAAGAGTGATTGAATAAAGCGTGGTTAGGCTGACCAATGGTATCAATGCCTTTAGACTAAACGAAACTTGCCGATTTACGTTTGATGTTGCCATTACGGCTGATCCACACTTCAACGGGAAGGCGTAAGTTGAGCCAACAGAGCTGAACTGTCAAGTTTGATTTACTCAAGTCCCGTCAAGTCGGCTTCTAAAAAAGTGTCCGCTAAGTTATACATTCTTCAGGGAGGCGCAGAGCCACTTTCCTCCGTTCCCGTCTGGGCGGAGCCCAGTCAATTGTTTATCGGAATGTGGCCACGGAGCCATTTCTATTCGGATTTCGACTTTGTTCTTCGACTCTCATCAATCAATCCAACCAGACCAAATACGAACAGCCAGATACCTGCAAATAGGTATACGACAGTAGGCTCCCATCTTTTGGGGTCCTCCGTGAAAACGTTGTGCCGGAGCGTAACATACTGATGGTTCAAGAGAAGGCGGACAGATAAAAAAGAGATCAGGCACCCGATTAACACACTGGCAATATTCATAAATCGGCTGCCCATGGTTCGCTTGCCCCGGCGTTCAACTTAATTGAGTCCGGATCAGGCTAGGGCAGGAGGAATCAAAGGTCAACAAAACTTACTTTATGCCACGTCCTGACAAGTCCTGGCAGAGTTATCGGAACGTGGGAATTTGGCCAATCCGACTCGTAAGCCGCGTCCCGATGAGAGGGCTTCTCGGGACTTCGCGCTTGAAAGCTCAATCCGCCGTGGCGCCTACAAAACGATCGACTCCTTCGGGTGGAGAATAAGTCTTGAAAAGACCATTCAATTACACACAGAATCTCGAATGCTTTCTTAATCAGGATGTCCAAAGAAAATAGGCGAGACTGCAGAGCAGTGCGCCAATGGCAACCAACAGAAGTCCGGAAAAGCGCCGTTTATTGAGGAAGAAAATCAGCATAAGTCCTGTGAGTGAAACCAGCGTCATCAGAACCGCAGAAAAATCAATTACAACGGACCATTGTTTGCCAGTATCCCGGCCCTTGTGAAGATCGTTCAGTACCGCGACCAGGCTAAAGGGGCTTATCGTCATGTCGTATTTTCCGGTCTCGCGATCGATGGTCGCGTCCGCTTCGTATCCAGGTCCTTTGAATACGATTTCGCACTGATCTCCATCCATGTGGATATCGGAAAGGGCTCCCTTGGTCCGATAAGTGCGGCGAAAGTAATTCACAATTTCATCCTTCGCCATACCACTAGTGTCTGGAGCATTCACCCAGGCCTTGTTCAGAGTGCCGTGGTACAAAACCGGCCGCTGCTTATTATCGAACCACTCGGCGTGATTCAAGGTAAGGCCTGTTGCTGCGAAAAAAAGAAGCATTGCGAAGCTGAGCATCGACAGATATGTGTGTAACCAGCGCGCGAGATGCGCGAAACGCCGTTTCCAGTGCAAAAACCGTGGCGCGAATAACGGAGCAGTCGAAGGGTCGGTTGACTCCCCGCCCGAACTATTGGACAATTTTGTGGTAGTCAAAGGTAGCCGACGCAATCTCGACATCCCCCGGAAGCTGGAGCTGTCTGGGCGAGCTGTTGAAATCCATCTCCTGATGCATCAATTGATAAGAACCGTGCTCGCGTGCGGCTTCGACCATCACGGTGTATTTACCCGCTTTTACAAGGTTACCGAAGTCGTCCCTGCCGTCCCATTTGAAAGTGTATTTGCCGGGAGGGCGCGTTGCGCTAGAAACCGAATTCATGACGTGTGTATCTTCGCTCACTGATCGCATGCTTTCTTCGCGGCTCCAGACCCGCAATTCGCGCAGGTACTTGTATTTCGCGAACCAAAGAGCGATCGTGCGTACGGGAGCATGCTCCTCATTCTCGATCCACACGGCAACGTAGGGTCGGTGGACGCGATATCCTTCAATAAGACTCAGTTCGATCGTGACGGTCAACTCATACTTCGAGTCCCATTGCGAAGCGCTGGACCGGGCGGCAATCTGCTCGTACGCTGCTGAAGGCCGCAATGCCGCTACATGTGAAGCTGGCGTCGCTTCAAACGCACTCCAACCTTTGCTCACGATTCTTTCACCATTCCTTTTAACCAGCAGATATTCCACGCCTGGCATCGAAGCAACCAAACGAGAGCTTTCCTCCTGTGTTAGTACGGAAAGCGCGGTTGCCAGCGCACCCGCCGTTGCCGGAGACCGCGCAATGACCGTGGAGCTGATAATTTGATCGGCGGGCATTCCTGTGCGAGGGTCAACAATGTGCGAATAGTGACGGCCACCAATTTCTACGCCGCGCCGATAATCTCCACTGGTCGCAACGGCGCGGTCGCGAACAACGAGGCGTGCCATGGGAACGCTATTTTCTACATCCGACTTCGGATCGGAAACATCCACCGTCTCTTTCCAATCGCCCCGGACGACGAGGTCCCCGCCGATGTTGACAACTAAACCCTGTGCACCTGATGCCCCGAGCGCCATTTCCCCGGCGTGTCCCGCGATATAGCTTTTCACAAACGAGTTCAGTGCGAGCGGGGCATCACTGGTATGCGTCGCAGTCCGACTGGCGGGGTCGAGTTGCCAATGAACTCTGCGCACGCGGGCTACAGCGGCATCCAATTCGACCTGTGAGGGAAGACGATTCTCCGCTGCAGCTCGCTTCCAAACTCGAGTGATCGTCTCGGCTGAAGCGTCTAGGGCTCCTCGCGTCAGGCCGCGCCATTTATCGAACAAACTCAAAACTTCAAATAATTCGGGAGAAACCCTGACGGGTTGGCCCATGGTCCGAAACCAACTGCTGAATTCACTTTCTGGATCCCATGAGCTAAGGATGTGTGACTCCCGCTCAATCTCCGCCAACACCACCTTTTCGGCCTTCTCCGATTGCGCGGCGGATGAGGCCGCGACCTTAATTTCCAAGGATGTGCCCAGTACATTTTCGTAATGAAATACGTACAACTTATAACGAATGGAAGAGGTTGCCGATCCACCCTTCCACAGCGCCAGCAGCAGAATTGCGGCAAGTAGAGGTTTGGATTTCATCGTCGACCTTCTCGACAACGGGTATTTTCCATTCTTCCTTCCGGCCCGGAGCAGTTTACACCCACGGACTCCTCCAGGCGAGCCAGTCTCGTGAGCCGCAGTTCCGGAGGCTAAATTGATTTTTCATTTGTGCCTTCGAGGCTGATCACAGGGTCTGAAACTAGCGGCTCTCCTTCATCCCGAATAAGCATCCCACGTCCAACTCATATTGGGTCTAAGACTTTGTAATCGTTCGTGGTTGCCGAAACGAACTGAAGCTCCGTGCATAGGAGCGGGAACCCTCCCGTCCAACACATATTCCGATCCTATTCACATCAAGCGTGGAGCCCATGTGGGATTTAGGGAAGCCGACTCGGAGGACGTAACCATAACTCCCTCAACGAGCAGTCTCACATCCTGATAAACGGGGTTTTATCGGCTCACCATCCAAAGATCCGCGCGCAAAAAATCTGCGCGCACTCAAAAAAAGGCCTGGGTCGTCCGTCGTGGCGGACGACCCAGGCCTTTTGCAATCAGGTTGTTGAAATGCCGGAATTAATGAACCGGCGCTGGCCCCGCGGGCGCGGGCGTAACCGGGGGCAGTTGCTGCTTCTTTAGTCCCACCGTGCCCGGCACGGGCTTCGTGAGTGCGAACTCTAGCGCTTGATCCACCGTGCTCACAAAGTGGATCTCCACGCCATCGAGCACATGCGGTTGCAGGTCCTCGATGACGTTCGGCTCGTTCTCCGCGGGCAATATCACCTCGCGGATCCCAGCGCGCTTTGCACCCAGGACCTTTTCCTTGATTCCGCCGACGGGCAGCACCACACCGGTGAGCGAAAGCTCCCCGGTCATGGCGACGCGCGGGCGGATCGGCCGGCCTGAGAGCAGGCTGACCAGAGCAGTCACCATCGCAACGCCTGCGGATGGGCCGTCCTTCGGCACGGCGCCCGACGGCACATGGATGTGGATGTCCTGCTTCCGGAAGAAGTCAGGATCGATGTCGTAGCGTTCCGCATTGGCTCGCACCCATGTGAGCGCCGCGGTCATCGACTCCTGCATGACCTCGCCCAGATGCCCGGTCATGGTGAACTGCTTTCCGCCCCTCATGCGGCTGGCCTCGATAAAGACGATGTCGCCGCCCGCGGGCGTCCAGACCAGTCCGACTGAAACGCCGGGCTTCTTGACGCGATCTTCGACTTCCCGTTCGGCGCGGAATTTTGGAACGCCGAGCGCCTCGTGCACCATTTCGGGTGTGACCACGAGCTTGTCCATCTTGCCTTCAGCGATGCGCCGCGCCTGCTTGCGGATCAATGTGGCGATTTCCCGTTCCAGATTCCGGACGCCGGCTTCACGCGTATAGCTGTGGATAATCTCGCGCAAGCCGTCGTCGGTGAACTCCACCTGCTCGCCCATCTTCAATCCGTGTTCGGTGGCCTGCTTCGGAACCAGGTATTTGTTGGCGATGTGGACTTTCTCGATCTCCGTGTAACCGGCCAGCTCGATGATCTCCATCCTGTCGCGCAACGGCTCCGGGACCGGATCGATCATGTTCGCTGTAGCGATAAATAACACTTTCGATAAATCAAACGGCACGTCGAGATAGTGGTCGCGGAACGATGCGTTCTGCTCCGGGTCGAGAACTTCCATCAGCGCCGCGGAAGGATCGCCGCGGAAGTCGCGCCCGAGCTTGTCTACTTCGTCCAGCATGAAGACCGGATCGTTGGTTTCGGCCCGGCGAACTCCCTGCATGATCTGGCCGGGCAGAGCGCCAATGTACGTCCGGCGGTGGCCGCGGATTTCAGCCTCGTCGTGCATCCCGCCCATCGAGATGCGCACAAACTTGCGGCCGAGCGCCCGCGCAATCGATTTCCCGAGCGAAGTTTTTCCCACTCCTGGAGGCCCGAGGAAGCACAGGATCGGCCCCTTCATGCCGGGCTGAAGTTTCTTCACCGCCAGGTAATCGAGAATGCGCTCTTTCACTTTTTCGAGGTCGTAGTGATCCTCGTCGAGAATGGCCTGCCCCTTGGCAATGTCAATCTCTTCCGTCCCGGAGGACTTGGCCCAGGGCAGAGAAATCATCCATTCCAAGTATGTGCGGGCGACCATGTATTCGGCGGAAGCCGGAGTCATTTTCGCGAGCCGCTTCAACTCGCGGTCGCACTCTTTGAGGCCTTCCGCGGACATCCCGGACTTTTCGAGCTTCTCGCGAAGTTCGTCGATTTCCGCTTGGCCGTCATCGGATTCGCCCAACTCTTTGTGGATGGCCTTGAGCTGCTCGCGCAATAAATACTCACGCTGGCTCTGGCTGACTTGCTCCTGCACCTGTTCCTGGATCTTGTTGCGCAGTTCGAGGACCTCGAGTTCCTTCGAGAGTTCGCGAATCAACGTCTCAAGGCGCCGGCGTACGTCGGCCGTCTCCAGCAATTCCTGCCGAAGCAGCGTCGGAAGCGACGGCAAATTTGCCGCGATGAAATCGGCCAGGCGCACCGGGTCATCAATGTTGAGCGCCGCGGTTTGCAGGTCGTCGGACAATTGCGGGGAACGCGCGACGACGTCGCGAAACAGCTCGCGAGCGTTGCGTTCGAGCGCCATTAATTCGGCATCCTGCGGCCCGACCAGGTCGGGTTGAATTTCCACACGCGCCTTCAAGAACGGCCGAAAGCTCAAAAGCTCGACCAGTCGAATTCGTTGCAAACCCTCCAAGAACACCACCACATTGCCGTTGGGCATCTTCACCAGCTTGTGGATTTTCGCCGCAGTCCCGACGGTGTGCAAGTCTGCCGCCGCCGGCTCTTCAACACGAGGATCGTGCTGCGCTACGATTCCCAGAAGCTTCTCGTCACCATGCAGGGAATTAAGTAGCGCAAGGGAGCCTTCGCGCCCGACCGTAAGCGGTTGCACGCCTCCGGGAAATAGGACAATCTCCCTCACCGGGAGGATGGGGAGCTCATTTGGGATAGGTATGGGCTTGTCAGTCATTGGGTCCCCTTTCTTGGCTCTAACAAACAGTCTACCCGAACATTCAATTTGATGCAGGACCTAAAGGAAAGGTATCACGTAAAGATATAGCAATTAGCAAGAAACTTTAGTATATGCCACTAAAGAATAATAGAGCCCTGACGCGGGTTTCAATATTAATTAACTCCATGAAAATAATGCATTTAATAAATTGCGAGACCTTTGCTACACTGCCCGGCATTCGCCATCCCCCCCGCTCTTAGGGTCTATCGGCAAGAAAAAGTTGGGCATGAGTTTCACGTTTTAGAGTCTTCCGCTCCGCTTTAGGAGCGCACCCGCCGTACGCCTTGCCGCTTGCCGGGAGCCTTAGGGCTGGCAGATTGAGCGCGCGAATTGGAGGGCGCTCTCTCGGTCAGAAAACCGGCCATCCAGTTGTGCCTCTTCGACGGCGAGCAAGATCTCCTTAAAACGGGGTCCGGGCGGAATTCCCATTCCCTTCAGGTCATGTCCCGTTACCAGCCGGGGCGGGCGCACTTGCTCCGGCGGCGTCTTGGCCAGGAATTGCTGGACGAAATCGTAAGCCTCAAGGCTGCCATGACTTGCCAGGCAATCGAGGCGATGAAGTTCAAGGTGTTCTTCAAACTTGGGCAGCCGCACAAATCTCTTGAGCGTGGCCTGCCGCATCTCGTGGACGTCCTTAAAGCGCAAATGATTCGCAACCAGCGCATCGATTTGCTCGGTATCGTCGTTAGAGAACCGGAGCTCCCGGCAGATTCTCGCCGCCATTCGTGCGCCGACCTCGACGTGACCATCGAAACGGATACGGGTGCCCGGTCCGGCGGCAGGCGCAAAGGTGGGAGGTTTGCCGACGTCGTGCAAAAGCACGCCCCAAGCCAGGGTCGGGGAGCAATTTGGCGGAAGCTTCTCCAGCATCATTCGGGTGTGAATCCACACGTCTCCTTCAGGATGAAATTGGGGCGGCTGCTGCACACCCTTCATGCGCGCCACGTCAGGGAGCACAACTTCGAGCAAGCCCGTTTCGTCGAGCCGCTCGAACCCTCGCCGCGCGGCCCCCTCGGTCAGCAGTTTTGTAAGTTCTTCGCGTATTCGCTCGGGAGAAACCTGCGTGACTTGGGCAGCCAACTCCTTGGCCGCCGCGAGAGTCTCAGGCTCGATCTGGAAATCGAAGCGCGCGGCAAACCGGACCGCTCGCATCATCCGCAGTTTGTCTTCGGAGAAACGCGCGCGGGGATCGCCGATGGCGCGAACAATCCCGGCGCGCAAGTCGCCGCGGCCATCGACAAAATCGAGCACCTCGCACGTGGCGGGGTCCATCAAGAGTCCGTTGATCGTGAAATCGCGCCGGCGAACATCTTCTTTCGCGGAATCCGTGTAGGCCACGTGGTCCGGGTGGCGGCCATCGGAATAGCCGATGTCGGAACGAAACGTCGCCACTTCTACTTCAACGCCGTCTTCCACAACCAAAATCACGCCGAAGTTCGCGCCCACGGCGAGGCTGCGCGGGAAAAGTTCCTGCACGCGCTCCGGTCGCGCGTCGGTGGATATATCGTAATCCGATGGATCGCGGCCCAGCAGGAGATCGCGAACGCATCCGCCCACCAGGTAGGCTTGATGCCCGCTGCCTCGCAACGTAGCGCAAATGCGATCGGCCAATTCCCGCGCGGTCATGCCCAAATTATGCGCTATTTTGCAGGAGGCGCAAAGGCGGGCCATTGCAGGAGCGCCGGAATCTTGCTCATCCTTACACGGCACGGTGGCGCCGCAACCAATCGCAACTTCAGCGGCTAAAGCCGAATTCGTAAAGACGCCTTGCGGCCGGGCTGAAGCCCGGCCCTCCTGGAAAACTTTCAACTCTAAACTGTCAACTATCGACTTCTTCTTTCCCTCGCACCAGCGAACCGCCGAATTGCACCTTGGAGAATCCGAAGCGGTCTCGCAGGCGATCGGTGGCCCGCGCCAGGCGCTCGAGCTTTTCGCGGCGCCGGGCGTCCAGCAGGTCCAATTGTTCGCCGCCATGCGAGAACGTGGAAAGCGCCACACCGAGCAAGCGCACCTTGCGGCTGCGGTCCCAATGCCGATCGAACAATCGCTGAACGTTTTCGAACACGATGGGATCCAGATGAGTGGCCTCGCGAAGCGTATGCGCGCGCGTGATGGTTTCGAACCCCGCGTAGCGAATCGTGAGCGTAACCGTTGAAGCGCTCAGACTGGCGTCGCGCAGCCGCTTCATCACTTTTTGGGAAAGCAGGCTGAGCGTCGCGTCGAGCGCGGCGCGATCGTCCGTGTCGAACGAAAACGTCTGATTGTGGGAGATGGATTTTGGCTCGGCATCCACGAAAAATTCGTAGGTGTCGCCGCCGCGCGCCTTACGGTGCAGCGCCGTACCCCAGCGGCCGAAATTCTTTTCGAGCTTTTCCTGTGTTGCGGCCCCAAGTTGGGCGACGGTTTCAATCCCCAGCGAGTGCAGCGCCGCTTCGGTGACCTTGCCGATTCCCGGGATTCGCCGCACGCCGAGCGGCGCGAGAAACGCTTCCTCGGCTCCTGCCGGCACCCACAGCAGTCCCCGAGGCTTGGCCTGATCGCTGGCCACTTTTGCGACCAGGCGTGTCTGCGCGAGCCCCGCCGAACAGGGCAACCCGGTCTTTGTTGTGATTTCTCGGAGTAATGAGTGAGCCGCCGCAAACGGCGGCCCATGCAATCGCTCCGTGCCGCCGAGGTCCAGGTAAGCTTCATCCACCGACGCCATTTCGACGACTGGAGAATATCTTCCAAGGATCGCCGCGACGCGGTCGCTCCATTCGGAATAGAGATGATGCCGCGATTCAAGAAAAATCGCGTGAGGACACAATCTTCCCGCTGTGCGCAACGGCATCGCCGACTGAATGCCATATTTTCGCGCCTCGTAACTCGCCGCTGTAACCACGCCACGTTGATCCGGCTGCCCGCCGACGACTACAGGATTGCCGCGCAATTCCGGTTTGTCGAGCAGCTCGACCGAAACGAAGAACGCGTCCATGTCGACGTGGAGGATCGATGACGTGGAGGAGGTTAAGGAAGTCGAGGATGTTGAGGATAAGGATTCCGGCGCGGCGGAATCGTGCTTGGCTCGAAAGCTGGCCAGCTTCGGCATGGGAGTTGAGGCTACTATACACCGAAGCGAATACAAAGCGAAGCTGACTCTGATCAAATCTTCTTCAATTTTGTTTCCACATGCTCTTGGCCTTCAATTCACGCGGCTTTTATACCACTGTCACACGGCAGTCATATTTGTGTCTTAGCTTCCTTCGCAGAGATTCGTGAATGGTATCGCGACGCGATGCCTACGGTGTGTGAGTTCCAGCCTCGTCGTATGGAAGCAGGGGAGCAAGACTCAAGTGTTCGTGGCGTTTTTTATTTCACCGTTGCGCGACGGCCAAACTGAGCCTTTGCGAGAGGCTGATCATAATAACGGAGGATCCAAACATGCGCAGGTTTAAGTACTCGTTATCCGTAGTGGTCATCCTACTGAGCGCGCTCTGGCTGGTTCCAGTCAGGGCTCAGGAAGCCAGGGGCACTATCGCCGGGAGCGTGAAGGATTCAGCCAATGGTGTGCTGGTCGGCGCGCTCGTGGAAATCCAGCCGACGGGAAAGAGAGCTGTGTCGGACGACCAGGGTCAATTCAGAATCCCCGACGTACCGGCGGGCCAATACACACTCGCGACTACCTATGTGGGATTCTCGGCCTCCTCCCTACCAGTGACGGTCACGGGGGGACAGACAGCAACCGCGGATGTCTCGATGAAAGTCGCTTCGGAGACCGACCAAGTCATCGTCACAGCAGAGCGGCTGCAAGGCGAGACCGAGGCAATTAACATCGAGCGCACCGCCGACGATATCGTTCAAATTTTGCCGTTGAAGGTCATCACCAGCTTGCCGAATACGAACGTTGCCGATGCGGTCGGCCGGTTGCCGAGCGTAACTCTGGAGCGCGATGAAGGGGAAGGCAAATACGTTCAAATTCGCGGGACGGAGCCACGCCTGAGTAATATGACCGTCAACGGAGTAAGTGTGCCGCCTCTAGAGGCAACCGTTCGCAACGTCAAAATGGACTCAATCCCGGCGAATATCGTGGACCGCATTGAGGTGATCAAGACGCTTTCGGCGAATGAAGACGCGAACGCCATTGGCGGCACCGTGAACCTGGTGACCAAGACTGCGGGTGAGAAGGCCACGTACGACTTCGATGGCACGGGGGGATATACGCCCATTCAGGGCGGTCGCACACTCGGTGGGGGTGGGGGCACCGTCGGCAAGCGATTTGGCGAGAAAAAGCAACTAGGGATACTCTTTGGCGGCACCGTCGATCGCAACAATCGCGGCATCGATGATCTCGAACCCGGTCAAGCAATTGGAAATTTCAATAATCAAAATTTCGAGTACGTTAACACGGAAGATAGGCGCACGTACGCTTACTACCGCACACGCTACGGACTTGACGCAGCGGTTGACTACAATCCAAGCCCGAACTCGAGCGTTTACATGAAAGGATTCTATTCCGATTTTCACGACTATGGCGACGTATGGGTATACACGCCGAATGCTGGCAGCACAATTAAATCGGTCAATGGGCCGTTAGTTACGTTCGACAATGCCACAGCTTGTGAGTCGATTAACCAAGCAGCGGATGTTGGCAACCCTGGCGCTAATCCTTGTTCACCGGGGTCTTTCCAATACCGCCATTACGTTCGCCGCCCGGATCAGCAAACCTACAGTTTTTTGACCGGCGCCAGGCATGATCTCTCGACCATGCTGATCCACTATGAATTCGCGGTCTCCCGGGCCCATAACTTCGGTGGCCAAGATTTTCAGACCACAAATTTTAACGGACCGACTGCATCTTACGGTCCCAACGGGAAGCTGTCGAATCCTGGCGTCGATTTACAAACGGACTCGAGCAACCCGTATATACCAAATTTCAATATCTTGGACGGAACAAATGTCTTTGATCCAACCACATATTCGATATCAAATACCTCGTTTAACTTCTATCACACCACCCAGCTTAACTTCCAAGGGTCGGCTTCAGTGGCCCGGCGTTATACCGCAGGCGGACATTTCGGTACCTTCGAGTTGGGATTCCTGGGGCGAAACGCGCATAAAACGCAATTCGAAAACGATCAATTTTTTGACGATAACGGTAGCGGCATTACTATGGCCAACACTCTCGGAACCTATTCGAATCCGACCTACTACGACAATGCTTTGCCGGTCGGCCCGATGACCGATTACGGCAAGATTACGAATCTGATTTACCAGAATGTGGCGAGTGGAGGACTCACTCCGAATACCGCTAAGGACATCACCACCAATGCAGGCGCTACTTGGGATGTCAACGAGCGCGTGTATGCGGGCTATCTGATGAACAGCATCGGATTCGGCAAGGTCCGCCTGCAAACTGGTGTTCGTTTTGAGGGGACCGAAGCAAGTTACACTGCAAATCAAATCACAAAGCCAGTCCCACCCGCCACACTCCCCACGGTAGCACCGGTGAGCAATAGCTCATCCTATGTGAATGTCTTGCCCAGCATACAGTTCCAATACCTGCTCACTCCGAACACAAACGTTCGTGCAGTGTTCGGCATGGGCATCGCCAGAGCCAACTTCTCGGACCAGGTGCCGTCGGTGACAGTGGATCCGAACGCTACCCCGAAGAACATCACCTTGGGCAATCCTGCCCTCAAACCGACCAAAGCCTACAACTACGATTTGTTGATCGAGCATTTCTTTCAACCCTTGGGGCTCCTCCAAGGCGGATTCTTTTACAAGACCCTTTCCGATCCTATCTATTTGACGTCGATCGTGTTTAATCAGGGCCTACCCAGTGAATTCATACAACAACAGTCCATAAACGGACCAAATGCGTATATCACCGGTTTCGAAATGGCTTGGGAGCAGCGGCTCTCGCGGCTTCCGGGACTCCTGAACGGCTTTGGTGTCGCCGCGAATTACAGCTACACGACGTCGCAAGCAAATTTCCCTGCTGGCTTCAGCGGAGGAAGAATCGATCATCCGGCCCTGCAACGGCAGGCTCCGAACACGTGGAACCTGGGCTTTACGTATGACAAAGCCCGTTTTTCTATGCGTTTTGGCGTGAGCCACAATGATGCAAACATCTATGCCTACCAATTTCAACACGTCAGCGCGGCTGCCGACGCCGACTCGATCCTCGGGATAAAGGGCCCACTCGGCGACCAGTACCTCTATGCCCACACCCAAGTGGATATTCAGGGGAGCTATCGGCTGTACAAGGGCCTAAGCTTCGTGGCGTCGGGACTGAACCTTACGAATGAGGTCTTCGGATTCTACACAGGCAGCCCGATTTATCCGAACCAGCGTGAGTTCTATAAGCCGAGCTTGATTCTCGGGATGCGCTGGACTTCAGCCGTGGAATAGTAGTCTACTAAGGCGGGTTCTTTGTGCGAATGTCCGCAAGAATTGCCGCCTTGTGCCTGTTTCCGTTGACTTTTGCTCCTGGTGCGCATGCTCAAAACGTGCGCACCATTTTTTTTGTGAGGCATGCCGATAAAGTGTCGGATGAAACCGACGCCTTGCTCAGCGACGCGGGGCACCGGCGCGCCGAATGCCTCGCGAAAACGCTCGCGGACGCGCACATCCAGCAAATCTACACCTCCGATTTGCAACGCACTCAACAGACAGCCGCGCCCTTAGCCGCGCAACTGCATTTGAAGCCGGTGGCGATTCCCTTGAGCGAGGTGGATGATCTGATCGAAGCGATTCGCTCAGAAAAGGCAGCCAATGTTCTGGTGGTGTGGCACGATGCCACGCTGCCAAAAATTCTGCGCGCTCTCGGCGCCCCTGAAATAACTCCCATCGCGCATACCGAGTACGACCGCTTCTTCATTCTGACTTTTGATGCCGACAAAAAGAATTCCAAGCCTCGATTTACAGCGTTGCGATACTGCGATTGAGCCAGGGAAAAGGAAGTTGATTGTCTAGAGGAAGTAAAGGTTGTTGAGGATGTAAATTCTCTCGCGGCGGGATCGTGCTTGGGTCGAAAATTGGCCAGTCCCGGCACTGTTGTGGTTGTTACTACTCGCTGATGAGGACGCAGAGCGATGTAAAGGAAACGGCCGGCAGCTCCTCCTGCCGGCCGTCCTAGTTTTCCAATTCGCGCGCGTGCAGATTCCCTTTGGAGCGCAGCGCCGAGTGGAATTTATCTTCGCCCGCCACCGTGAAAGCCGCCTCCACGATGGAGACCTCCGCCGCCGTGGAAGTTTCCTCCTTCGCGGCTGCCGCGTTCGAGCCCTCCTCGAAATTCTCCTCGATCGCGACCGCCTCGCTCATAGCCGCCGCGGAACCCATCACCATCGTGCCCGCGTCCGAAGTAGCGATATCCGCGACCATCGAAGTCGCGACGACCATAAAACCCCGGGCGGCCGTAGAAGCCCGGGCGTCCATAAAATCCATGCAACCACGGGCCGGCGCCAATAAATACTCCGCCGGAGAAGTAACTGGGCCCGTAGTATCCGTAAGGCGCGCAAGCGTAGGGATAGTATCCGTAGTAGCCATATGAACATACTGGCGGCGGGCCGACATAGGCCGGGCCAACGCCGATCCCAACCACGACTCTTTGTGCGTGTGCGTAAGGCGCTGCAATCAAGCAAATGCCAAATAAGGCAAGAAACTTTAGGTATCGCATTTTCGGTCCCTTCTGAGATCCGCGAATCCGATCTCAAACAACCGGCTTATTTAATGCAATGACGCTGCCAAACGTCGCGCATATCGACTGAATTTCGGAAGGCATTCATTTTCATCATGATGCTCGTCGCGTCGTTAGGTGACGACGGCTGCGAATTTCGGGACAATGGTGGTTTTCCAGCGGGACTGGTGGTTTTCAACCACTCGCTTGGATGTCTCACAATGGATGTAGCCTAAACTGTGGTCGCGCACGCAGCGCGATTTGGTGGCGCCGGCGTCTCGCCGGCGGTTTTACGCAGCAATGGAAATGCAAGAATCGCCAGCGGGACGCTGGCGCCACCCAACCCCGCACTTCGCGGCAAAGTGCGGGACCACCGGTTCACTCTCTCGCACTCCGGTGAGAAATGCGGGCTGACCAGTGAGGGCTCCAACGCCTTTCGGATGAGCTGCCATACTGCGCCGGCGTAAATTGTCTTGGCAACACCGCGGATTTTGAAATCATCTGGGCGTGCTGACAGTGCTGATGGAAGTGCGGCGCGCCGATGCGACGCGCTTGATTCCGGCAAGATCGTTGGTGAGCGTGACCTCGCTCCATACGGGAGTGTTCAGCAGTCGCGAGACATGCTCCGCGGAGTTGTAGCCGAGTTCGAGCACTAAAATTCCACCCGGTTGGAGTAACACCGCCGCCTGCGCGATTAACGGCGCGTACATCTCCGTGCCCGTTTCGCCGCCGAAGAGTGCGGCTTCGGGCTCGTGCTCGCGGACTTCGACTGGGAGCGTCGCGGCTTCTCGGCGGGCGATGTAGGGAGGATTGCTGACGATGGCGTGGAGGAGAGGTGACTGGTGACTGGTGGCTGGTGACTGGTGCAGGAGCGCGTCGAGTAGATTGCACTCTACGAAATCAATGCGCTGGGCGACGCCGTGGCGTGCTGCGTTGCGGCGCGCTACTTCAAGTGCGCGCGCGGAAATGTCGGTGGCGTTGATGTGCGCGTCGCGCAGTTCGTGGGCGAGTGCGATGGCGATGCAGCCGGAGCCCGTGCCAACATCTGCGATGCGAAGCGCGGCATGATTGGGCGGCGTGCTGCCACCGGGCGCGGCTCCTAAACGGTCGAGGGCGACTTCGATTACGTGCTCGGTTTCCGGACGCGGGATCAGGACATCGGGCGTGACTTCGAAGTCCAGGCCCCAGAATTCTTGATGGCCGGTGAGGTGCTGCGTCGGGACTCCGCTCGCGCGCCGTGCGATCAGGGAGAGGTATCGCTCGTATGTTGTCGCGTCGAGTTCGTGTTCCGGATACGCGTAAAGCCATGTGCGGTCGCGCCCGAGCGTGTGCATTAGCAGCAACTCGGCGGCGAGAGACGCGGAGGGAACATGCTTGCTTTCGAGTTGCGCGATGGCGTCGCGGAGGGCGGAGCGGAGATCCGTGACTTGTGATCCGTGACTCGTGATCCGTGGTTCGGAAAATGTCGACATGGCTTGGTCCAACACAGGCTGAAGCAGCGTTAAACTTCGACCAGCTCCTGCTTCAGGCGCTCGGCCTCGAAATGCGTTACCAGGGCGTCGACGAACGGGCCGAGTTTGCCTTCCATGACTTCAGTGAGCTGGTGCAGCGTCAGGCCGATGCGATGATCGGTGACGCGGTTCTGCGGAAAATTATACGTGCGAATTTTTTCCGAGCGGTCGCCGGTCTTGATTTGCCCGCGACGCTCGGCGGCGATGGCTTCGTGTTGTTTCGATTGTTCCATCTCGTAGAGGCGCGCGCGCAATACGCGCATGGCCTTGGCGCGATTCTTGATCTGCGACTTTTCGTCCTGCTGCGAAACGACCAGGCCCGATGGAATGTGCGTGATGCGCACGGCCGAATAGGTTGTGTTCACCGACTGCCCGCCCGGCCCCGACGAGCAGAACGTATCGATTCGCAGGTCCTTCGCTTCGATTTTGATGTCGATATCGTCGGCTTCGGGCAGCACCGCGACCGTCGCCGCCGAGGTGTGAATGCGGCCTTGCTGCTCGGTGGCCGGAACGCGCTGCACGCGGTGAACGCCGCTCTCATATTTCAACTTCGAGTACACTTTCTGGCCTTGAATCGAGGCAACGACTTCCTTCAGGCCGCCGAGCGAGCTTGGCGAACTCTCCAGGATTTCGACTTTCCAGCGCTGCGACTCCGCGTATCGCGAATACATGCGGAACAGCTCGCCCGCAAACAGCGCCGCTTCGTCGCCGCCGGTGCCCGCGCGGATTTCGACGATCACGTTTTTCTCGTCGTTCGGATCCTTCGGCAGCAGCAAAAATTTCAACTCGCGCTCGACTGTTTCCTTGCGTGTGGTGAGTTGCTTCTCTTCCTCTTCCGCAAGCTGCTTCATCTCCGGGTCCTCGGCTTCGACGACCATTTGCTTCGCCTCGGTGAGACCTTTGTCGAGCTGCTTCCACTCGCGATACTTTTCCACCATTTCGGAGAGCTCCGCATGCCTGCGCGCGAGCTTCTGGTAGTTTGCCGAATCGCCCAGAATTTCCGGCGATGAAAGCTCCGCGGTCATTTCCACGTAGCGGTTTTCAATCTGATCGAGCTTTTCGTAAAGCGTTAACCCTGCCATGGCTTGCACCTGTCAAATAGAATTCCAGTCGGAGGTAAATCTGCGTTTCGAGAGAACAGATTCGTGCGGCGACCCCGCGTGGCGGGATCATTGAGAGGTTGTGGCTAATAGAAAGCAGAGAGCATTGCGTCTGGTTAATAAAATAGCCTGAAAACACTACAAAAGCAATTCGCCGACAGCGGGCCAAGTTCCGGTAAGACGACTTGTCGAGAGTTCGCCCGACTCCTGACGGCTCTAGGGTGTGCTTTCGTCTGAAGGCGGAGAGTTGCTAAGCCGCAATCCCGCTGCTGAGCCAGTGACAACAAGCTTCATTCGCCTGTCGCGGAAGTACCAGTTCATGTCAGCAGTGGGATCAGACACAAATGTTTTGATCCAATAGTCACCCGAGAAGCGAATATCAATGTCGTTGGTAAGGGCGTCGACGGAGATCCGCTCAACTTCTCGACCCAGCAATCCCTGTACAAGCAAGTTCAATGCAGCGTGGGCATCGCGTTCCTCAACCTGTGCCTGCCTAGACCCTACCAATATGCCTGTAGCACTGCCCAGATGCCAGACTGGGTCAAACCATAAGAACAAGCCCGTATCCCCTCCAAACTGACCGTCGATGCACAGGCGTAGCGAGTTTAGAAATAGGTCCGCGACCTCAACCTTGCGTCCTATCAGCCGTTGAACGAAGTCGTTGAAAACAAGCTGGGTTTCCTTTGGCGTCATTATGCACACAGAGTAGATGAAAAAATCGTTGTCAGCAATCGAGACCGATCACTGGGACCCACGTCCTGATCAACGGTCTGATCAGAAACTGACCCTGCCAATTCAGACCATATGGCGTTGCGAGCGCAAGTGATCGGTATATCATATGCCTGCGAACGCCCATGAGCATGAATCAACCTCTCTCAAATCCCGGCGTGACTGCATCGAACGTTGATGGCGAACTGCTGTGGGGCTTCTGGTATCCGGCGTTGCGGAGCGACGAAATTCGTGGGCGCGGGCTGGCGACCTCGACGCGGCTCGATGTGCCGATGGTTGTCGGGCGAGACGCCACCGGCAAGGCGTTTGCGCTGCGCGACGTTTGTCCACACAGGGCATTTCCTCTTTCGGCGGGCCACTGCGATGGGCAGACGGTCGAATGCACGTACCACGGGTGGCGATTTGACGCGCACACAGGCCAGTGCCGCGAGATTCCCTCGATCACCGCGGAGTCCAAGCTCCAGTGTGATCGCATCTACGCTGGCAGTTTTCCGTGCGAGGAGCGCGACGGCTACGTGTGGGTTTATTTTGCGAACCCCGAGGGACGCGCCGCCCGCCTGCCGGACGGGCAGGTTGACCGCACCGCGATTCCGCCCGTACCGGAGTTGCCGAAATTCAGCGAACGCTTCCGCATCGCGCATCTTACTGCCGACCTTTCGTGCAGCATGGACACGGGAATCGTCGGCCTCATGGATCCGGCGCACGGGCCATTTGTACACCAATCGTGGTGGTGGCGCAGCCGGCGCAGCATCCGCGAGAAGCAGAAAACGTTCGAGCCAATTCCCAACGGCTTCCGCATGAGTTCGCACACGCCCTCGGCGAACAGCGGCCCGTACAAGCTGCTGCGCTTTTACGGCGAAGAGGTCACGACGCAAATTGATTTTGAGTTGCCGAACGTGCGCACCGAGCAGGTCCGCTGCGGGAAATACTGGTTCACGAATCGCACGGCGGTTACGCCGATCCGGCGCGATCTCTGCCGCCTGGATTTTGTCGCCGCGTGGAATTTGTTTCGCTGGTTTCCGGTGACTCCGTTCCTGAAATTTTTCGGCAATCGCTTCATCGCGCAGGATCAGAATGTGATCGAGCGGCAGCGGCCGGGCTTGAAGGTGCAGCCGCGCATGATGCTGATCGATGACGCCGACCGGCAGGCGCGCTGGTATTTTCAGTTGAAGGCGGCATATCTCGCGGCGCAGCAAACTGGAGAGCCGATGGCGCATCCGCTCGATGGGCCTGTGACACTGCGCTGGCGAAGCTAATGAAACGTGACTCGTGGCCTCGTGATCCGTGACTCGTGTAAAAAACGGAAAATGCGGAATTGGCCGGGGTTTGCGGCGCCGGCTTCCAGCCGGCGGGTTCTTTGGGCTTTACCTCATTGCAAAATCGCCGCCGGGACGGCGGCGCCACAAAAAGCCAAGACTCGCAGCGCGATTGGCAATTTCGAACTGACCGTCACGGCGGCGCTACGATTCGGCTTTTTCAGCAAACGCTCGGTGGATTAGGAACAGTACAGCTGACGTGGCCGCTGCGACAGGCAATGCGAGCAAGACGTGGCGCTCGGCAATCCCGCCCACGCCGAGGAAAAGAAAAACAGCGAGTTCGTGCCATGCGCCCTGCAGTCCGATCGCGTCCGTGGCACGCGACGCCCAGCGAACTCCCCAGGCCATCGGAAGCGCAAGGGCCGTACCTGCCAGAGCCCACTGCCAGAGTTTCTCCGCGCGAAGCGTGCTCATCAAACGGCGTAACAGGAACGCGAAAAGCAGCGAGAGGAACGCACAAAAAATCAGGACGAGAAAGTACGTAGTTATGATCGCCGCGCCGGCGCCGGAAGGTCCGATTCCCATTCCCGCAGGAGAAACCGTTTCTCGGATGTACATTGCCACAGTCAGGAAAAGACCGCCGCAAATCCACGAAGTGAGGTAGTAAACGAGGCTGCCCCGGCGCGTCATCGCGGACTTGGAAGTTTGTGGAATACATGGTTTGGGGCGTCATTCCGAGCGCTCGCGCTGAGACCTCGCGCTGAAGCGAAGCGAGGAATCTCTCTTTGTCCGGAATCCAAGGCAAGAGAGATTCCTCGGCACGAGGCGTGCCTCGGTTCACCGAGAACGTTTCCCGTGAACGGAATGACACCGCGTTCAATTTGTTCACAATTTGCTTTAGAAAGCGTCATCAGATGCGCCGTTCGATCTTGGGGAATTCCTGCCAGACTTTCACACCGCAGAAGTGCGAGCCTTCCGTGCAGATCGGAGAGGCCACGCCGGCGCGGATGTAGCATGGCGGGCCGAGATAGCGGCCAAACGCGGGGAGCACGGCGCGAACTTGCTCGACCTCTTCCATCGAGGCCTGGTAAATCTCTTCCTGCGCGTTGAAGCAGGTGCGCATCGTCCACTTATGCAGCAGGTGCAGCAGCGAGCCCGACTCGACGAGGCGAATGGCTTTCGCGTTCGGCAGCAGGTAGAGCGCGATCTCCGGCGGCACGCCGCGGTCGAGAAGCTCGTTTTTTGCCGCCCAGGCGTCGGCCATCGCGCGTTTGTAGACTTCGCGGGCGCGCGCGTTTCCGGCAATAAGCATGGGTGTAAGGAAGTCAGGGTCTCGCGTGTCCGTCAGAACCAGCAATGGGCGCGACCCGGGCACCATGCGGTGGCGCTGATCCTGGCTATCGGCCGTGTGGCTGATTTTTTTCGCAAACGTGAAATTCGCGTGTTGCAGCGCGCGCATGATTGGCGCGTGCACGCCGACATTGAGCGTCTCCAAGCGGTACGTGTTGCGAGCGGGATTGAGAAGCCGGTCAATCGCCTCCGCGTCGGAGCACGCGCTTTCGGTGAGGCCCAGAACGGCGCGGTAGGCGTCAGCGACAACGCGCGGCGCCTGCGGTGAAAAATCGGTCAACACCGAGACGCGCCCGGCGAGGCGCGCATCAAATTCTCGCGCGTAGGCTTCGCCACCCCCGGGCGCGCCATTTCCAGCGGCATTCCCCGATCCGACCGGGGCGTGCGACCATTCCGGCATTTCCTCCTGCTCCATCGGCGCGTTTCCGAAGCGGTCAAAGAATTGCGGATCGATCTCTCGAACGCGAGCGACCATCTCCCCAATGATGGCTCGCGCCTCTGTGGGCGTATCCGACGCCGCGGCCATGCGCCACAGACGGTGCAGCACGATGCCGGAAAGCGTGTGCACCATTGTTGTCGCAGCCGCGACGGGCAACACGTAGCGCGCGACTTCAATCGCCCGCTTTTCCGCTTGGCGGTCCACTTTCTGCACGCGCTTCGGATGCGAGATCGGACTGATATGCCAGATGTCGCCGAGGATGGCCTTCGCGTCCCCTTGCAGCAGCGTCGTCAACTCGCGGTAGTATCCCCAGGCGCGGGCCACTGCGCGTTCGTAAATTTCTCGCTCGGCCGCACCAAAGCCTGGCGTCTCGGGCGGCAAGTGGGCAAGCGCGTGGGTCAGGCGCACGTATCGCTGGCTCTGTTGCTCGGAGTTATAGAAGGGATGCGCGTGCAGGAACGACCAAACAAATTGCCTGCTGACGTTTTCGAGGCCGAATTCAAAATGGGCGTGCTGATAAACCGTATGGTGGCCGCCGAAAAACGTAGCCGCGCCGATTTGCAACCGCTGCTTGTCCGTGATTTCTTCCGGGCCGATGATCCGCGGCGCGTAGCAGGTGCGCGCCGCGGCGATCGCCGAATCGTAAGGATGCGCGAAGCGATTTCGAAGCGTGACGCGGGGCGCGGCGGCTTCAAATTGCACGCTGTCCGGCTGCGAAGACGTCATCGGGGTCGAGGCCATGTGTCCCGCAGTATTCTACATCGCCGCGCGACTAGGGAATAGCAAATGGCCGCGTGGTGAGGGCTACCTCTTCTTGTTTTTGTTGGCGTCTTTGATGGCTTGTTGAGCCTCGGCAGCTTTCTCGTATTTCTTCGTGAATCGCTCAACGCGGCCCGCCGTATCCACTAGCTTCTGCTTTCCGGTGAAGAAAGGATGGCAGTTGGAGCAGATTTCGACGCGCAGCAACGCGCCCTTGATTGTGGAGCGAGTCGGGAATGTGTGCCCGCATGCGCAGTGCACAGTTACAGGATGATAGTCAGGGTGAATATTGGGTTTCATGGAGGACTCCTGCCGTCTGGCCGGTCTGCACGGCTCCCCATTAGATGCAGGGACCACCACCGCGTCGCTTGGTCAGCGGACAATTTGCAATCATACGCGATTCCGGGCATTCTTGCAAAGGGCGCCGCGTCGCTGCAAGAAATCCTTTGTCAAGGAAGCCTGTCGGCGGATTCTAAACGCATGTGCGGGCGCTACTTGGAGCCCGCCAGGATCGAGTGCGAGCTCCGCAGGGCGCGGGCTTTGCGTGAACCCCGCCAAGGCTTGGGGCCTGCCAAAATTAAAGACACGGGGAGGAAAGGAATGTCCTTGAATACTGAAGTACTTTCGGTCCGTCGCAGGTTCCGGGTGTGTGCGGTCTTGTTTCTAGCCGCGCTGGGCCTTGCGGGATGGGTCAGCGCGCAGGAATCAGGGGCGCGTGACAGAATATACGTCGTAACGCATGTGGACGTCGTGCCAACCGAAGCAGCCGCCGGCACAAAATTGCTGAAACAGTATGTGGCGGAGACTCAAAAAGACAAGGGAGCCGTGCGCGTGGAAGCCTATATTCAAATTTCGCGGGTCAATCACTTCACCCTTATCGAGGTCTGGCAGAACCGCCCGGCGTTCGATGCGCACGAAGCTGCGGCCCACACGAAGCAGTTCCGCGCGCAGATCGAGCCACTGCTGGGGAGCCCATACGATGAACTGCTGCATACGATCGCGGAATGATGACTGAAATTCCCCGCATGCGGATGCAAAAAAATGGCGTCGCTGTTCAACGCTCGCACATTAAACCAACGATTCGGCGCGTTTGATTCCATACCCGGCTGTGCCGTGCCCGGTCTCAAATGACGAACGAGCATCCAACGCGCGAACCGCCGGTGCTTCCTCGTTCCAAATAGACGCGGAGCAAATTGACGCGAACGGGCGGCAAGATCGGCACATGAAGGACAGCGAAGAATGCTTCCTCGAGTTCCTCCGGGCGCGCCGTCTCGAAAGCCACTCCACCATAGCCCAGGTCCAACACGCGAGCCGTACGCTCGACTCCCTCTCCGATGAGTGCGTAAGCGCGCGTGCCGGCTAGGGAGACTCGTTCCCATCGCCGGCGCTCCACGGCTGGCTTCGTTGCTTCAGGGATTGGCGATGCCTCGAAAGCTGATCGCGTGGGAGGAGGAACTTGTTTCTCCGGCGCTATGGCCGGGGGTGTTCCAGCCGGAGCTACTGCAGCCGGGGCCGGCGACCGCGGCAAGTTTTTCAACTGATAGAGCCTCTCATCGGCAACGCGAATCAGGATCTCCTGCTGCTCGCCATCGTCCGGGTAAACCGCCAAACCATAATCCAACTCAAGAGAGACGCCGAGATGCAGGGGTTCGATCGTCGCCGCGTAGGCCGCCCGTAGACGACGGCTCATGGCTGTGGCTTGCTCCGTGTCGGACTGCGGCAGCAAGAGCGCGAATTCGTCGCCGCCGATCCGGAATGCGTAGTCCGAAGTACGCATGGACTTTCGCAGGGTGGTTGCCGCCATTTGAAGCAAGACGTCTCCTTGCGGATGTCCAAAGCGGTCGTTCACTTCCTTGAAGCGATGCAAGTCGAACACGACCAGAGCGAGCCGGTGCGAATACCGAATAGACCGGTTGAGCTCTTTCTCAAAGTAGTCGTCGAAGAAACGCCGGTTGTAGAGACCGGTCAATGGGTCCGTGGTGGCGTTGATCTGAAGCTTTCGAAGGTCTTCATACTCCATCAAGATTGGCAGGCGTAGTAAATTGGCGGAAGCCAGCACTTCCACCAATGCCGCCTGCAAGGGTGCTCTCCTGCCGGCGCTCTCCGAGAGTTCGCGCTTGCGGGCCAGAACCTGCTCCCAGATGTCGAGGCTCTGCGTTTCATTGAGATCCACATGGGCGATGGACTTGAAAAATCTTTCGAGGAATTGTCCGCGTGCCGGCCGCTCCATGGTTTCGAGCGTGTCGGTTAGCAACTCGAGAAAGGCATCCTCGGTCGACAGACGTGGCGGGTTGGGGTCACCAGGCTGCGGCATTAAAATCCCGTCGAAATGTCCAGGTCGCCCCAACAGGGAATGGGGAGAACAAAGTTGTGCGTTAAAAGTAGAGCACGAGGTCTGCCATCGATCAGACGGGGTGAAAACTCATGGGGAAATACATGCTAATGTGTTGATGCTAAACGACTAGCGAGCCACGCAGATCAACCTAGAAAATGGTCAATGGGGTAAACATGGGAGGAAATGCAAACTATTGCACACTCTTCCCTGACATTGTTTACCACGCATTCCTCAACTAGTCTTGCTGGCCTCAGTCAAGCGTCTTGAGAAACTCCACGCCTAACAGATGTATGCCGTACGCGAGCCGGTGTCGGCGAACCCTCGCCTGGATGGGCGGAGTCTCAGCTGCAAGTGTGGGCGACGGCGACGGCGGTGCAGGAATCGTCAGATTCAAAAGTTGATCGGCACGCAGCAGCCGCGGACTCGCCAAGAACGCCCCCGTGGCACTAATATCAAGGGTTTTGGTGAGGTCGAGAAATTCTGTTCCGGCAGCGTCTACGCCACGAACAAACATCGGAATCTGGACATGAATCCGTTGAGAACGCCGGCGCTCAGCGGGGGTTAAGCGCATACCTTCTCTCTGAAACTAAAGTGTGGGAAAACAATTTCCCAGTGCCCATGACCTGGTACTTCTGGGCTAGTACTCCCCCTTTGGTGCACGCGCGCTGCCATCGCTTACGGAAAAACGGCACCCCAGCATCTTACTGTAAGCACAATGCTTAAGCACTGGCGGCTGAATGTAGAATTCATTTTCCACAGCCTGATTTGCAACGCTGGCTAGGACTTTTCTTTATTTGTGCAAAATAGGACTCATTTACCATTGACAGCGCCATTGCGTTTTGACAGTATCCCGGAGTCCTCCTCTAGCAAATCTATAGAGAATCAAAGGGATTTCCTGCCCCGGCAAGAGCCGATGGGTGTCCGAGGAGAGCAATTTTGAAACGCGGTCCGGTACTCGAGTCATCGGCCAACGAAACACTGCCTCTGAGCCTGCTGTCGAACCTTCTTGATTTGTTTGAGCAACCGATTTTGGTTTCCGATCACACCGGACGGATTCTGCTTACCAATATGCGTGGCGAAGAGCGGCTAGAGTCTCTCGGTTTCAAGGGCGACTCCAACGTGAACTTGTTTTCCGACGTGCTTCACCTAAACCAGAGAGTAATTTTGGATCAGATCGAAGCCGGCGAGCACCAAGTGCAATTAGAGTTCGGCGGCCATTCGGGAAAGATGCACGGGCGAATCCAGTGGCTCCCTGAAGCGGATTGGCTCGTCGTTCGAATTGAAGAGGCCGAGGAACCCAAAGCCGTAGTTCCTGCAACCACCACACAACATACGGTGCAGCAGCTGCTACAAGAACGAGAGATCACGTATCGCAACCTGCTCGCCGCCTACCTGCGCTTGCAGGAAGTAAACCGGCAGAAGACTGTTTTCCTGGCGTCGGCGGCGCACGAATTGAAGACCCCGTTGGCGGTCATTAAGGGTTACTACGATCTATTGCTCTCCGGGTCACTCGGCAAGCTAACGGACAAACAGCGCGACATCCTGCAGGAATCCAAAGACAGCTGCGAGCGGCTGGTTCGTCTGGTCTCGATGTTCCTGAACTACTCCGCGCTGGAAAGCGGCAAGCTCGTCCTGCACTTGCGGGAAAACGACCTGCGGGATTGCCTGAGCGAACTGGCGACGCGGTGGCACGAAGCCTTCGTTCGGAAGCACGTGAGACTGGATGCGAAGCTTGGCGGAGACCTCCCCATTTTTAAATTTGATTACCAGAAAGTTCAGCAGACCGTCGCCAATCTATTGGACAACGCGCTCAAGCATACCCCTGCGGGTGGACATGTGGCGCTGCGCGCGGAGCTCCATTTCTGGGAACGCCGGTCGGCCGAAGAATTGCAGTCGGTAGAACGGCGGCGCGAACGCGTGCAACAACCCAACAGCCTCAAGGTCTCCGTCTCGGATACTGGACCCGGAATCGCCTCCGAGCATCATCAGGAAATCTTCGAGGATTTCGTGAGAGTCGACCGAACGTCCTCCGGAATGGGCCTGGGGTTGGCGATTGCCAAGCGTCTGGTGCAGGCGCATCGCGGCAAGATCTGGGTGGACAGCGAACCGCGGCGAGGGTGCACTTTTACGTTCCTTCTGCCGATGGACAATCTGTAAGCAAGTTCGAAGGATTTGAGGTGGGAGCGCAAATGGCTGAAAAAGAAAGAATCCTTGTGGTGGACGACGAACCCAGCATTCGGAAATATCTGGGGACCTTGTTGGAGGTCGATGGTTATCAAGTAGATGCTGTGGTGTCGGGTCTGGAGGCGGTTCAGAGGATCGAGGGTGGCGACCGCCCGGATTTTATAATTCTGGACGTGCTGATGCCGGAGCTGAATGGGCTTGAGACCCTGAAGCAGTTGATGCAGATCGACAGATCGCTCAATGTCGTCATGCTTTCCTGTTCGAATGAAGTGGGCACCGTCGTTGAGGCCATCCGCCTGGGCGCTCAAGATTACCTGACCAAGCCATTCGAAAAGGCCGAGCTCGATGTAGCCATGCTGAAGTGCCGCCAAAAACAACAGCTTCGAGCGGAAAACAAATCCCTGCGGGAATATTGCGACACCATAACCGAAGACATCTGCTTCCTTGCCGCAAGCCCGCAGATGGTGCGCATCCGTCAGCAGATTCTCCAAATCGCGCCAGTGGATGTACCGGTATTCATTTACGGAGAGAGCGGCGTGGGCAAGGAAGTTGTCGCGCGGATGATCCACATGCGCTCCACGCGCCGCGCTCAGCCCTTCATCAAGGTCAATTGCGCGGCGCTCCCCGGCGAATTGCTCGAATCCGAGCTGTTTGGATTCGAACAAGGCGCGTTCACGGGCGCGGTTCGCTCAAAACCAGGAAAATTTGAACTCGCCAACAAGGGCACGATCTTCCTCGATGAAATTGCGGAGATGAGCCCGCACTTGCAGGCAAAGTTGTTGCACGTCCTCCAGGACCATCAGTACTCACGGCTGGGCGGCCGCAATTTGATTGACGTCGACGTGCGCGTCCTGGCCGCAACCAACGTCGAGATTCAGGAGGCGATGAAATCGGGCCGCCTGCGGGAAGACTTGTACTATCGCCTCAACGTGCTCTCCATCAATGTGCCGCCGCTGCGTGAGCGCACCACGGAAATACCCCTGCTTTTCCGCCATTTCCTGCAAAAATACAGCGCAAAATTCAACAAGGAAACCGTGGTTCCTTCCCAGCATTTGCTCGAAGCAGCTGTGCGATATCCGTGGCCGGGGAATCTGCGAGAACTTGAGAATTTTGTGAAGCGCTACGTCATCCTGGAAGACGACGAAGGCAGTTTCCGTGAGCTTCTCGAAATGGCGTCGACGCGTCAGCGCATTTCGCCCAGGGAAGAAGTCGCACCTGTGCGCGAACAGGGTTTGAAGGCGCTGGTGCGCAGCCTAAAAGATGAAGCGGAAATGGAAGCGATTGCTGACGCTCTCGAAAAGACTCGCTGGTGCCGCAAGGATGCCGCAAAGATGCTCGGCATCAGCTACAAGGCGCTGCTTTACAAGATTCGCCAGTTTGGATTGGACGCCGACCGCGGCGGCCGTGGAAAGGCCAAAGAAACCACTAGTACCGGCACGGCACCGGCGTCCCTGGCGCCCGCCGGCCGAATTAGATAGGGAACTTACGACCGCAAGATGTTGCGTATTCGGGCAACTAGAATTACGTGAGTTGTTCATAGGAAGCGTATCTTGGGCTATAGTGAGCCAGGGTTTCCGAAAGTCGGAGAAACCCAATAGTGACAAGAGCCGTCACATTGTGTTACGGGGCAATTAGAAAGATTTTCAACTGTTCTTGTGACAGAGGTTAGGGGACAGTGCCCGCCATCGCGGTTTGCAGCACTTGGCAAAGAGGTGGCCCTGTCAGGACTGAAGATGGTGAGAATAATTTTTTCCACTTTGGAATGCTGATTGCTGCTGTTCATTGCACGGGGGAGTTTGTTCACGTGAATCGACCACGGGGGTCTAGAGAACGATGACCGAGCGACGAACAGCACGTCGATACGACCTTTCTCTGCCGGTCATCATTCGAGTACCGGTGGATACGGAAACTTCACGCAATGGAAAGACGCGGGACATTTCCACCCGCGGCGTGTACTTCACTATCGATCAGGACCTAAGTGCCGGCGCCGAAGTTGATATTACGCTCACCCTGCCTTCCGAAGTCACTCGGGGCTCGGAGGTGTTTATTCGAGCGATGGGTAAGGTAGTTCGTGTAGAGAAAAGACCTGAGAATGGGTTGTCGCGTGTTGGCGTTGCCGCAGTCATCGAACGCTACGAGATCATTCGTAACGAACCGGCCAGTGCTTAAACTTTCGCTTCTGATTATTTCAAGGACATTTACCGTTTCATTTGCACAGAAACAATCTCGGATTGCGCATCCCCCGAATACTTGCGCTCAAAATTCCTCCATTCGAGTTAAGTCCGTCACCTTCAAGCGTTTGCGATGAAGTCCTTCACGCTCAAAATTTCGCGCAGAAGAAGTTGCCGACGCCTCTTCACTACTTGTGTTTCGCCGCGTGGACGAATACTTCACCGGACTATATAATCCGGCCTCCGGAGGTTCGAACCGCTTGCCGCGAATTTGTCCGCGGCGCGACCGCAGATGAATTCGCCGCCACTGGATTTGTCCATCGTCATCCCCGCCTTTAACGAAGAACGACGCCTGCCGAAGGCGATCGAGCAGATTGGCTCCTACCTGAGCGCGCGTACGTTGGGCGCTGAAATCATTGTCGTGGATGACGGTTCCTCTGACGCAACACCCAAGTTGATAGAGAGCTATGGTGGAAAGTTTCCAGGTCTGCGCCTGATTTCCAATGGCGCCAATCGAGGAAAAGGATTCAGCGTGCGGCATGGCGTACTGGAATCTCGCGGTGAAATTGTCCTTTTTACTGACGCCGATCTATCCACGCCGATCGAAGAAGCGGACAAGCTGCTCGCGGCGCTGCGCGAACAGGGTTACGACGCGGCGATTGGCTCCCGCGCGCTGGACAGGAGTTTAATCGAAGTTCACCAATCTGCATTTCGCGAGCATGCAGGCGCGATGTTTAACCGGTTGGTCCGCCAGATCGCAGGACTCGAATTTTCGGACACGCAGTGCGGCTTCAAGGCGTTTCGCCGTGAGCGGACGCGGATTATTTTTGAGCAACAACGAATCGAGCGATTTGGTTTTGATCCTGAGATTTTGTTCCTGGCAAAGCGGCACGGATTGCGAGTGGCGGAAATTCCCGTGCGATGGTCGCACGACTCAGGCACCAAGGTAAATGTGATCGGTGATGGGATACGAATGCTCTTCGAGCTGCCCATCATCCGATGGAATTCCCTGCGGGGACGCTATCCAGTTTCGGCGGGCTCCACGCCCCGGTCCAGAACGGGGCGTTCAGCATAGAAATACCTCCCCGTCCGCCCGCCTGACCGGCAGGCAGGGCAGGCGGGGACCCCGCACACGTAAAGCCGAAATTTGCCGGCGGTTAAGAGAGTCGACAGCGGTATCTGGTGAGCAACGCCACGCCCAAATTGTTTGCGTTCTAGGTGCGCCTAATTGATCATGATTGCCGAATTGGGAGCCGGCGGGACAAGTGTGGTTGGCGCACCCGATTTCGGAGAGCTTGCTGGAGAAGCCTGAGCCAAAATGAAGGTTTCGGTCGTCATCCCGGTCTATAACGAACGCTCGTTCATCGAGGAAGTGCTCCTGCGTGTGCAGGCTGTGCCGATCGACAAGGAAATCATCGTCGTAGACGACAAGTCATCGGACGGCACGCGTCCGCTGCTGGAAGATCTGGAGAAAGCCCAGTCGGAAGGCCAGCGCGACGTCCTCGTGCAGAACGGCAAGGCGCGCCTCGCCCTCGAGAATTTCCGGTTTATATTCCAACCTCAAAACTGCGGCAAAGGCGCGGCCCTGCGCCGCGGATTTGAAGCGGCCACTGGAGATGTCGTGCTGGTCCAGGACGCCGACCTCGAGTACAACCCCAAGGACTACGGAGCGCTTCTTGAGCCCATTCTTGACGACCGGGCCGATGTAGTGTACGGATCACGATTCCTGGGGGGGCCGCAACGCGTCCACTATTTTTGGCATTATTGCGGCAACAAGTTTCTGACGCTGCTCTCCGACATTTTCACCAACCTGAAGCTCAGCGACATGGAGACGTGTTACAAAGTCTTTCGCCGCGAAGTTCTGCAAAACATCAAACTGGAGTCGAATCGCTTCGGCTTCGAACCGGAATTCACCGCCAAGATCGCCAAGGGAAACTGGCGGATCTACGAGGTTTCCATCTCCTATGCCGGCCGCACCTACGCGGAGGGCAAGAAGATTACCTGGAAAGACGGCTTGTCCACGCTCTGGTGTATTCTGCGATATAACTTATTTGATTGATTTTTAGGCCCTGCTAATTATTTAAGGAAGCAGACTGGGTTGTCCCATTCAAGTTCAACTTCCCAGAAGGGCTGGTGAGAGCAAGAAATAAATCGAGTTTTCATTTTAATTCTCTTTGTTGCCCGCTCGAATTGCCGGAGCCGTCGAGGCCCAATTGCTTCAGCTTGTAGAGCAGCGCCTTATAGCTGATTTGTAGATCGCGCGCAGTTCTTTTCCGGTTCCAGCGCGTCCGCTCCAGTTGCTTCAGGATCAACTCACGTTCAGCGTGCCGTGACGCTTCTCGGGACGCTTCCTTGAGCGAGCTGCCCGTCGCGGGCCCGTTTCCGGAGGACGGATCTGCCGCCAATCCGGGAACCTTCGGGACGACGCCATTCGATAGATCAGCGATCACAAGCTGCTCATTTCCCATCGCCACGATTTTTCGCGCGACGTTTTCAAGTTCGCGGATGTTTCCCGGCCAGGAATGCTTCAATAGCAGGTCCATCGTCCGCGAACTCAATCGCGGTTCCGGCCGGCCGAAGAGCGACGCGTATTTCTTGAGGAAAAAATCGAGCAGGCCTGAAATATCATCCTTGCGCTGGCGGAGCGGGGGCAAACGCAAATTGACGCCGTTGATCCGGTAATAAAGTTCCTCGCGGAAACGCCCGTTGCGCATCTCCTCCTCGAGGTTTCGCGTCGTCGAGGAAATGATGCGCATGCTGACGCAGTTCACTGCCGTCATACGAGTCCCGTCAGGCAAGATGCCGAGCAGCCGCGCTTGGCTTGCCAGATCGAGATTGCTGATTTCGTCCAGGAACAGCGAGCCGCCGCCCGTTGTCCCATCTCCCCTGCTGGCGCTCCCGAGATTTAGGCGTGCGGTAAGCGATTCCGCAGTCAATCCCGCGCAGCCGCACTTCACGAACGCCTCGTTGCACCGTTTCGAGAGACGATGAATTTCAAGCGCCATTACCTCTTTCCCGGTGCCACTTCCTCCGACCAATAGAACGGGAATATCCGTCGGGGCGATATCCGCAATTGTACGCTCCAACGCGAGCATAGAAGGGCTCACGCCAGGCACAGAATATTCGTTTAAGCCGACAGGGACCGTCGGTGCTCCAACCGAGATCATATTTTCGTTAGCTCTGTAAACCATTCGACCTCATTACCGACAGCCTCAATTTTCTGTTGGGCCCAAAGTCGCCGGCGCCCGCCCTCGTTGTAATAAGCGCTGAAGAGACACGCTACACGGTCAACACAGTTGAAAGAGCAACGTACGGGCCATGTTGCCAGCCGTGGCTCCTTAAGCACCAAAATACTTCTATCTAATTCATTGTGAAGGAGTTAAATCAAAATCGGGGCTATGCAAACTGGCCTGGCGGTTTTCTACAATTTGCCCCTCCCCAGGCAAATTGTGGTAATCGCCTTCCCCATCTTGATCCAGCAGATTCTACGCTCAGGCTAAATCCCCTAAGATCAACGAGCTATGGCAACACGTTACATGGAGAAACTCGGATCAACAAATGCCATCAGTTTTCAATGGAAAGTGTGCAGTTTCAGAAGACGAGTCGCCTTGAGCTATGGAGGGAATTTTGGAAGATAGCAAACTCAATCACCAGACATTGCAGGCGGTTCGGCAATCGCTTCGCCGTTCGTCAAAGCACGTTTCGATGGCAGGCCGGCGCGACGGATTTTATATAACAGGGCCCGGTAACTGATTTTTAGAGCGCTCGCCGTGCGCTTCCGGTTCCATCGGTTCGCCTCAAGAACGCTGAGGATGATCTTGCGCTCAAGCTCGTGAACGGCATGGCGGGTAACTTTTTTCAAATGGATTTGGCCGTCAACCGGAACATCCGGCGCCGCATAGGACTGTTCCCAGGTCAGCAACTCACTCGACACGGCGTCTTCGGAACCGAGGATTACATAGCGCTCAATGAGGTTTTCCAGCTCGCGGATGTTCCCCGGCCAGGGATGTTTTTCCAGGAGCCTCATCGCCGCAGGCGAGAGGGGCCGCACCTGAATTTTGTGCCGGGCGCGATGAGCGTCCAGGAAATAGCCAACCAGGTTGCCAATATCTTCAATGCGGGTCCGCAACGAAGGAAGTTGTATGTTCACGACGTTGATGCGGTAATAGAGGTCCTGGCGGAAGTGTCCGCGCGTAATTTCCTCTTCCAGGTAGCGGTTCGTGGCGCAGATCACACGCAGTTGGACATACCTGTCTTCCTGGCCACCAATTCTGGTGTACTGTCCGTCCTGCAGCAATTGCAGCAGTTTGGCCTGGAGAGACATATCGATTTCGTCGATCCCGTCGAGGAATAGCGTGCCTCCGTGTGCCAACTCGACGCGACCAGCCTTGGACGCATATGCGCCCGTGAACGCGCCCTTTTCATAGCCAAATAGCTCGCTCTCGAGCAATGTTCCCGGAATTGCGGCACAATTCACTTTCACGAATGCCGAATTGGGCGCCACGGACAAGTTATGAATATAGCGCGCTAGCAAGCCCTTCCCCGTGCCACTCTCACCCTGAATCAGAATCGGCACACCTGAGGACGCAACCTTCTCCACCCTCTGTCGGACCGCTTGCATCGCGGCGGAAGTACCGAAGATAATGTGGCCGGGAGGAAGAATACTTGCCCGGTCCGTCATACCTGATTTGGAGGCGGTTGTGTCTACCATAAATTGAGCGGCCGAGAGACCTGGAGGCGCCTATTTATTGAATGCACACAATGAGCCAAACTGCCTGGGATTCTGGCAGTCGAGTTGCCAACAATTTCGGCCGTGATTTTATTTCAAGAGTCTTATAATGAGTTACTTGCAGATGTCTTAGTAATAGGACTTCTAGCCGCTCCATTACGGGCATGGCTGTGGAAAACGCAGATTTCAGGAAAATACTTTCCCATCCCGTGCACCACACTTCCCAATTATAACTGCAGCGAGAGTAGTTTAATGGTGGTGTTCGCCTGCTGTCTCTGCGTCCGTGCCGACCGATTGAGACCAGGCACAAATCGCGTCCATGTCTTTCTGGGAGAGCCGCGATTCGCTGTGCACCATCCGGTAGGTGAGCGGCGGCATTCCTTTTTCCCGGACTTGTTTACAAATTAGGCCCAGGTGCTCGGAAGCCTCTTTTGGATTTTCCTGCGCCTCCCAATCCTGAAAGTTGATATGGCTGCGTCCCACGTTTACGTCATCTGCGACTACCCATGAGACAGGCGCGACGCGGCTGTACCACGGCCAGCGGGTCTCGCTCGAATGGCAATCGCCGCATGCCCTCTTCAAGATGGGCATGACATCCGGAGGCACCGGAACATGCGCTTCAAGCGACCTTGAGGGGACGATGGGCGGATTCGTCCGCTTGGGTTGTACGAATTGGGCAAGAAGAAACACTGCCAGCAATGCGAGAGCGATTCTCTTCAGCCGGATCATGTTCATCGAATGATTCCTTCTCGTTCGATCATCCCGCTTCTTGCGCAGCATGCGCCATCAATTTCTTCCACGGGAAAATATTGCTTCAATCATAGTCTATCCTGTCTACCTCAATTCCCAAATCCATTGTGCCCCAAGATGAATTCAACCACGTATAAGGAGGGCGATTTCGGTTGTTCGACGCGTCGGAGTAGGCCTACCATTCGAGTAAGAGCCACACCGCTCAGGACGTGCCCGATGAAAGGTCTGTATCTGGTTCAATTGCGGCGCGCGACGAGCGCCACCTTCATGCTCTGGAAAGAATATTCATTAATTGGTTCAGGCGGGCGCGTGCTTCCGGACCCATGACCGTAAATTCGACTCCCATGCCTTTGCCTTGCTGAGAATCGCGCACCGTCGCTCGCGCACGGACATCGCCGCCCGGCACTTCGAAAATCAACTGGATGGCATCACCCACGGGAGGAGGCTTGGGAGTTGTAATGAAAAGGCCGCCAAGAGCCAATACGCCTACCCGGGACACCTTCCGAATACCCGAATGTTCCCAGGCGACCAGCATTCCTTTCGGCAGTCCAACCCGCGCATAACGGCGGGCCTTCTCTTTGGTGGACATGATCCGTTAGCACCCTAAAGAGATTAACGCATGCGTTAGGCACTCCAAAATCACATGATTGCCAAAGTTTGTCCTAAGAACAACGTTCGGGTGTTGGGCTTATCTGAAAAATTGATGAACCAAACTTGTATCATACGGACGCGCAATTGGTGGCTATTCGGTGAAGACGATGCCGACTGCAGTGCGATCTTTTTCGGCTTCGGTCTCGATGCGGACGACGTAACCTCGCAGGCGAAGAGGACCGTCCGTTGATCCGCCGATTCCGGGATTATCCAGCTGGACTTGCAATTCGGACTGCAGCCTAGGACTGTGATCCAAATAAATCAGCGCGCCCTGCAGGCTCAGATCGCGGATGACCGTTTCTTCTTCAAACGCCATGCCCGTATCGGTGAAGCCAGTCACCAGCGCCCGGAAGTGCGTGTCGCGCCGCAAGCCTTCGCGCACGGCGGGAATCACGACTTCCAGGTTCGTGTCGCCTAAAGTCATCACCATGCCTTCGGCCGCGGCCCACACGTTCGCAAATTTCCCGCGCGCCTCGCGGAGAATGTTGTCCACGTTCTTGTCGGTTGAGTCGGGATCATGATGAAACAGGACCAGATTCTTGACGCCAACTTCCGCGGCGATTTTCACGCCCTCGAGCCAGGTGGAGTGTCCCCACCCCTTACGCGAAGTGCTCAGCTGCTCCGGAGTAAACTGCGCGTCGTTGATGAAAATGTCAGCGCCCGCAGCAAGTTGCCGCAGGCTGTCGTCGAGTTTCGGATCGCCCGGCTCGTTGTCAGTGGCATAGACGATCGAGCCGGCTGATGTGTCAAAGCGAAAACCCAGGCAGCCTTGCGGGTGGTGCAGCCAACTTGTCTTAACGCGCGCCCCCGGCACTTCAAACAGATCTCCTCCGGCAACTTCCGTAAAATTGCGGCGCGCTGACATCGCGCTGATATCCACGGGGAAATAAGGGTGCGCCATCTGGGCTTCGAACACTCGCTTCAGGCTGTCGCGCCCGAGGTGCTCGGAACGGAAACTGTAGAAATGAAAACAGTTCTGTTCCGCGTACAGCGGAGAAAAAAATGGAATTCCCTGAATGTGGTCCCAATGATAATGGGTTACAAAAACATGGGGTTCGATCCGCTTTGATTCCGGCGCCGATTCCAGGTGACGTCCAAGCATTCGAAGCCCAGTTCCACAATCCAGAATCACTCGCGCCCCAGTAGGCGTGGTCAGCTCCAGGCAGGCCGTGTTTCCGCCATACCGCCAGGTTGCCTTGTCCACAGTGGGCGTGGATCCGCGAACGCCCCAGAAGCGAATCGTCGCCACGGGCTCAGACGTACCCTTTCGCGATGGCTTGGCCATCGGCCCGGCCGCAATGGATTTGGTGGGTGGCACGAGGGTCTGAATATGTGACAATTTTTCATAGTATGGACCGCATCCATCGAAGTCAATTATCTTCCCTTAAATGTGTGCGAGAACGGCATCTAGCATATCCCGCGAGACTCCAGGTGGAACCAAATCGCGGCAAGATGTGGGTTCCCCGGTGCATCCGGCGGTATCCACCTGTACAATAAGGAAATGCACGTCCACGCGCCTGGCCATGACCACACCACCGGCCACTCGCACGGGCACACGAAATTGGCCAGTGGAGTGCTCGCAGCAGCGGTGGCGGCCACTATCGTGTTGGTAGCCGCGGAACTGCTAGGCGGCTACCTGGGACACTCCATCTCCCTGGTTAGCGATGCGTTGCACAATCTCTCCGACATTCCCACGATGTTGATTTCCTGGTTTGGGCTGCGCTGGGCCGCACGCCCCGCGGATCACGAACGTACCTTCGGCTACCAGCGCGCGGGCGTTCTGGCCGCGTTCACCAACTCGATCCTTTTGATTTTGGTGGCGCTGGTTCTGTTCTGGGAGGCGATCGAGCGATTCCGCCATCCGATTGCCGTGCATGAAAGTTGGATGATCGGGGTCTCTCTGCTTGCGCTGGCAGTGAACGGTGGAATTACGCTCGCGCTGGTGCGCAGCCGTCACGATCTTAATCTTCGCAGTTTGCTCCTTCATAATTTCGGCGATGCGATTTCGAACCTCGGTATTCTTGCGGGAGCCGTTGCCATTCGAATGATGGGTGCGCAGTGGGTTGATCCGGCCATCGGTGTGGCCATCGCAGCTCTTGTCCTCTGGTCCACGAATGGTCTTCTCCGCGAAACAGGGAACATTTTGCTTGAAGGGTCCCCGAAAGGTATTCGTTTGGAGTCCGTGGCGCGCTCCATCCTGACCATCAAGGGCGTTCAGGAAGTCCACGACATCCACATTTGGACGATTGGCACCGACCTCCTCGCGCTTTCCTGTCACGTCCGCATTCCTGACATGCACATGGACGAGAGCGAAAAAATTCTGAAAAGCATACTGGAACGCCTCGCCGCTGACTTTTGCATCACCCACACGACAATTCAATTCGAACGGGCAGGATTGCCTCACGACGGCGGCTACTATATGCCCCAGCCGTTTCAATCTTCGAAATAAATTTGCGGAAAGATGCGGAGTTCTATTTTAGGGATGGGATTCTTCTGACTGGTGTTTCGGTGGCCGCCAATCGGGAGATTGGCGTTCCCGGGAAGGCCTCTAGTCGTGGAATTGCAGCGTGGTGCCGCGAGCTTCGTTCATTTCCTGGGTTGCGACGGTATCCAATTCAGCCAACGGCAGCGTATGGCGGATCCCTTCCGGCGTGACGTACTGCACCTGAGTACCGGTCACGGAAAACACGGAAGCGAACAGAACCCGGCCATCACGCCTCACCAGGATTAGTTCGCCCACTTCCCTTACAGGTGTCGGCGCAAGCGCGGGAGCTGCGGTATCCGTATAGGTCTCCGCCGCCGTAGGAGCCGCCTGTTGCACGGTTACCGCCGGAGCGGGTTGTTGAATCACGATGATCTGGGGTTGTTGTGGCTCTTGCTGGTAATCCGGATAGTCGGAGTAATAAGGGAACCCGCCAAAGAAGACCGGGGTTATGAAGTTGCCATGGCGATGTGAACCACGGCTGAATCCTGGTGGGTTGAATCGGAAGTTCCCGCTGACGGCAGCCAAATGAGCGTAATCGAAGCCCAATCCCGGCACGCCTATTTCGTCACCGAAATCAGCCGAATTTGCAAGAGATCCGTTGCTGGAGATGACGCGGCCGTTTGGCTCAAGATGGATCACCGCGGAGCGCCGCGTTCCCTGGGCGCCAGATATGGGGCGGACGGGGGCGATACTAGAAACCCTCGCCGTGCCCGGCATACGCATGGGTGCGACACGTGCGGGCATGGACGCCCCGAATGACCCACCGCCACGCATCTGTGCACCGACGGCGGAGCAGGCTAGAAGCGCTACGATTGCCGCCCCGGCCAAATGGACCTTCCAGTTCATCCTTCTACCTACCCTACCTAAGAAGATGCTCGAAACATCATGCTGGTTGCAGCCATTTGCGGATACCGGGGACCCAAACATGATCCGCCAGGCGAAAGGGCCCGCGCGAGCGATTTCCCGTGCTTCCCACGTATCGCGGGTTATGTTATAACCGTCCGACCGTGGAAAGCCATGCAAACGTGCACCCTGCTACGAATCGTTCGGATTCCGCCGAACAAATACAGGGCGAGGAGCATCCCATCAGTTTCTGTCCGGTTTGCTCCCAGAGACTGGAGTCAAAGCGCTGCAAGCTCGTTTGCACGGTGTGCGGCTATTACCTGTCTTGCTCGGACTATTATTGAAGCCACTCGCCGTATGCGGTGAGTGATTGCGGGAGTTCAAGTACAACCTCGATTCGTTAGGAGGACGGACTGTGGCACTGAAAATTACGGACCGCGTAGTCGACGGCGTGGCGGTGGCAGCGCTCGAAGGGCGCATCGTTCTCGGGGAAGAGAGCAACGCGCTGCGAGAGAAAGTAAAATCGCTGCTGGCAGCGGGTCAGAAAAAAATTGTCTTGAACATGACCAACGTCACCTACATCGACAGTTCGGGACTCGGCACGATGGTCGCATCGCACACCAGCGCGCGCGCGCAAGGCGCGTCATTGAAAATCTGCAACCTGGGCTCGAAGTTCCAGGAAATCCTGCAGGTCACGAAGTTGGTTACTGTGTTCGACGTTTTTCCTTCCGAAGCCGCTGCGATCGCCAGCTTCGGAAAGTAGCTTCAAACTCTGTTATTTTACTGTGACGCCACTGGTTCTTCACGGAGGCGCCATTTCCTGCCTTGTGCTTCTCTCACCTGCCAGAGGCTTATTCCTCCAACCGGTACATGGTGATTCCGCTCATGAGTTTTGGGAAGAAGTCAGTGGATTTTTGCGGGAGTACTTCTCCGGCCATGGCCATGGACGCTACGGTTTCCACGCTGACGGAATTTAAGAGGAAGCAGATTTGCGCGCGGCCCTGGTCCACATCGGAGATCGCCTTGTCCATTTCCCGTTCGTAGATGATATTTTTCTCGGATTTTACCGCATCGGCGGTAATGCCAAGACCGCGCTCAAGTATCAATCGGTGCAATAAAACGACGTCCAGCTGTCTCTGCGCCGCTGAAACGCCCGGCAGAAGCAGTTTCAGATCTGCTTCTTTTTTGAGCATGCAGAGGTGAAACGATCCGGCGCCTGCATACACGCCAATCGCTCTTTGTTGTTCTCCTGACGCTGCCAGGTCGGCGCGAAAATTCTTGTACACTTCTGTGCGATTCGCAGCCCCGACGAACGGATACGCACGCCAGTCGAAGGTATCCGCTAACGCCGCGCGGAAGTCATCGAATGAGAAACCCGTCACGTTGGCCACTACGCGGTGCGTCGGCAGGATTGTTAATCCCTTCCCCGTGGTATTGAAAAAAGTCATCATCACTTTTTCGTAGGGCGCGTTTGGGTCCATTCGCCCGGCGCGTGCCCGGCATTCGTCCCGGTACGCCAGGGCCGTTTCATAGCGATGATGCCCATCCGCGATGACGAGCTTCTTATCCGCCATTTCAACCTGGATCGTGTCGATCAACTCTGCGTCCGTGATGGGCCACAAGCGGTGCACGACATCGTACTCGTCGCGGACCTCGACCTCCGGCTTCCCGCGCGTGGCGGCATCGAGCAGCGCATCCACGCGTGCCGCCGCGTCGCTGTAAAGCATGAACAATTGTCCCGTGTGCGTTTTGGTGTGCCGCAAAAGTTCCAAGCGGTCCGCTTTCGGCCCCGAAAGCGTTTGCTCGTGGCGAAACACAAGGCCGGATGAATAATCCTCGACATGCCCGAGCGCGATGAATCCTTTACGGACTCTGCGGTCACTCGTACCCGGGACGGTGTACTCTTGAAAATATGCGTAGAGTGAAGGCTTGGCATCGCGGACGATGACCCCGGCCCGAATCCAATCTTCGAGCGCCTTGGCGGCGCGCGTGTACACGATATTTCCTGGCGTATCGTCCGGTGACGCTTTCCCCTTCTCGACTGGAATCAAACTGTAGGGGCTCGCAGCCGCATATTTTTCCGCCATGGCCGGCGTAATCTTGTCGTACGGTTGTGTCAGGACCTTCGCCGGATCCACGCGCGCCGCGTTGTATCGATATGCTCGAAATGGAAAAATCTCCGCCATCCGCACTTCCTCCTGTCCGGAAAAACCACTAATTCCATGCGTTTCTTGCTGCTCCTCCGCACGACCAGGAGGATGGTCTTTCCTTGCTTTAGGAATACCGCACTATCGGAGCTGCAGGTGCGCTTGTTCGGAAGTAGCACAGCCACTCTTGGCTGTGCAGCGTGTCGGATGCTCTACAAAAAAACCGCACAGGCAAGAGTGCCTGTGCTACCCAAACCCGCATTCAAATCCAAACTGGGCCACCCCCCAAAACTTTACTGCTCAACTAAAACGACCCTCTATACTACAATTAAAGATTCACGGAGGACCGCAGAAGATTCAATGGGAGAAAAGACTGCCCGCTTTTCCGAAGTGCGCGCACTGATCTTTGATCTGGACGGCACACTGATCGATTCAAAGCTCGACCTGGCCCTGGCAGTCAACGCGGTCCTGGCGGAAATGGGCCGCGGGCCGCTCCCGCACGAGCAAATTTTCAGCTACATCGGGCAGGGAGCCCCGAACCTGATCGCGCGCGCGCTGGGCGACGGCGCCACTGAAGAAGAATGCCGCCGGGGTCTCGAATTCTTTTTCAAGTATTATTCCATCCACAAGCTCGACAATACCGTGTTGTATCCGGGAGTCCGCGAGGCACTGGACGCTCTTTCCGGGATGCCCATGGCGGTGCTCACGAATAAGCCTGTGGGCGCCAGCCGGGGGATTCTGAAGGGGCTAGGTCTCGCTGAAACTTTTCGGTTCATCTACGGCGGCAATAGTTTTGAACGCAAGAAGCCGGACCCCATGGGCGTCGAAACGATTCTGCGGGAACTTGGGGCCGAGCCTGCACAGGCAATGATCGTCGGTGACTCTGAAATTGACGTGCAGACCGCGCGCAATGCCGGGACTTGGATTTGCGGCGTGACGTACGGTTTCGGCAGCCATCGCTTTGACGAATTTCCTCCCGATCTCATTGTCGACAGTCTTGCTGAACTGGTGCCGCACCTCTCGGGCGCTCCTGCCCGGTAGCTCAGTTAGTCCCCATTTCCTCCAAGAACTCTGTGTCTTCCCACTCGGTTTTACAGCAGACAGTTACAGCGCGGCGCGGCCCAGTAGCACAGGCTTCAGCCTGTGTGGTCTATATTGCGGCCCATTTACAGCACACAGGCTGAAGCCTGTGCTACTCAAGACCTCCGTTAGTCTCGGGGCGTCAGGCTCGAATCGGTCGCATTCGTTAATAAAACCGTGTTGTAAGTACCTCCTGCGTTATACTGCTCTAATTTTGCTTTGGCAGGAGACCTATGGCGATACTTCCCGGCAGACGCCTAGGGCCCTATGAAATCCTCTCCAGCATTGGCGCGGGTGGGATGGGTGAGGTGTACCGCGCCCGCGACACGCGATTGAATCGCATTGTCGCGATCAAGGTCCTGCCGCCGCATCTCGCGGATCGTTCCGAATCGCGCGAACGGTTCGAGCGTGAAGCCCGCACCATTGCCAGCCTGAATCATGCGCACATCTGTACCCTCCACGACATCGGCCAACAGGACGGGATCGACTATTTGGTGATGGAATATCTGGAAGGTGAGACGCTCGCGCAGCGATTGATCAAAGGCCCGTTGCCGCTCGATCTGGTCTTGCAATTCGCCATCGAAATTTCCGACGCCCTCGACAAGGCTCATCGCAAAGGCGTTACGCACCGTGATCTGAAGCCCGGCAACATCATGCTCACCAAGACCGGAACAAAGCTGCTGGATTTCGGCTTGGCGAAGTTGAAACATGAAGTATCTCCTGCCAATGTGCAGCTTTCGGAACTTCCCACGGCGAGTGATCCGCTGACCGCGGAAGGGTCCATTGTGGGCACGTTGCAGTACATGGCTCCCGAACAATTGGAAGCCAAGCCAGCCGATGCCCGAACGGACATTTTCGCTTTCGGTGTGGTGCTGTACGAAATGGCCACGGGCAAGAAAGCGTTCGAGGGCAAGAGCCAGGCCAGTTTGATCGCCGCTATTTTGGAACGAGAGCCTCCGGCGATGTCATTGCTTCAACCGACGACACCACCGCAACTGGACCGCGTGGCGAAGGCATGCATGGCGAAGGATCCCGATGAGCGTTGGCAAACGGCCAGCGATTTGAGCCGGGAATTGAAGTGGATTTCCGACGGCGGATTGCAGACCTCCGTGCCAGCAGCCGCAAGAATAGGCTTTCATGGACTCGGAGGACGGGAGTCGATCCTTGTTCTCGGAGCCTTGATAATATTAGTTGCGGCCATCGCTGGTCTTGCCGTCTGGAATTTAAAGCTCTCCCCGAGCGTGCCACGTCCTGTGTCGCGCTTTACGATCACGCTGCCACAAGGCCAGCAACTGGCAGTCCCGGAGAATGGCCCCGCTGTCGCGCTCTCTCCCGACGGTACTCATCTTGCCTACGTTGCCCGCGAAGGCCTCACACAGCAGGTCTATCTCCGGGCGATTGACAGTTTGGAGGCGCGGCCGATTCCCGGTACGCAAGGACCCGTCGGAGGGACTAACTACGCCGAGCCTTTCTTCTCCCCCGACAGCCAATGGCTAGGTTTTTTTGTTGATGGAAAGCTTAAGAAGGTTTCCGTGAGCGGAGGAACGCCACTCACCCTCTGCGATGTTTATGGTTCTTACGGGGTGAGTTGGGGGACGCGAGGCACAATCGCATTCGCGCCCGGGCCAGTCCCTGTCTTGTGGCAAGTTTCGGACGTAGGGGGATCCCCGGTGCCTCTTTCTCACGTTGAGATGGGAGAGGCTAATCATGGCTGGCCGGAGTTCTTACCAGACGGCAATGCATTGCTTTTTTTCGTCTCGACTGAGGGCAATTGGACGAACGGGCAAATCGCAGTCCAGACGGTTGGCACCGCCGGGCATCGGAACTTGATCCCAGGGGGGATGTACCCGCACTACGCTCCAACAGGGCACCTGCTCTATGTGCAGGGCGGAACGCTGATGGCCGTGCCGTTCAATCCCCAGCAGCTCGCGGTTACCGGCACGGCAGTCCCCATCGTGGAGGGCGTGCTGCAATCTACGCTCGATGGGGACGCCCAGTACAGTTTTTCGGCGACAGGAACGTTAGCCTATGTGCCAAAAGCTGCTCAGTCAACTCTGCTCAAGCTTGTCTGGGTCAACCGAAATGGGGCTGAGCAGCCCCTGGCTGCTCCGGCGCGCGCTTACGTTATCCCCCGCATTTCTCCTGATGGCCTGAGAATAGCTGTAGGGATCACTGAACGAGAGAGCCAGATCTGGACGTACGACATTTCAAGGAGGACATTAACCCGGTCAACCTTTCAGGGGAATAACAACCTTGACGCGATTTGGACGCCGGATGGCAAGCGAATCGTCTTCACCTCTAACAGGGATGGGCAGCGGAATCTTTTCTGGCAACTGGCTGACGGCAGTGGCGGCTTGGAGCGACTGGCAACCAGCGTGTCTCTCCAAATTCCGGGATCTTTGTCTGCAGATGGGCAATTCCTGGCCTACGGTGAAGTTGATGCCCGCACGGGCTACGACCTTTGGGTTCTGCGGCTTAGTGACCGCAAGGCTCAGCCTTTCCTCCAAACGCGGTCAAACGAATCGGCGCCACAGTTTTCCCCCGATGGGCACTGGCTTGCATACACGTCCGATGAGTCAGGGCGCAAGGAAATCTACGTGCAGCCTTATCCAGGGCCTGGCGGCAAGTGGCAAATTTCGACAGAAGGCGGCGTCGAGCCCTTGTGGAACCGCAACGGACGGGAGCTCTTCTACCGCAACGGCAAGAAGATGATGGCGGTGGAGATTTCCACGAAGGCGAGTTTTTCCACGGGCGCGCCAAAAACACTTTTCGAAGGAGAGTACGTATTGCTTCCAACGATCTCGACCCCCAACTACGATGTATCCCCGGACGGGCAGCGTTTCCTGATGCTCAAGCCCGCCGAAGAAGCGCAGGTGCCGACGCAAATCAACGTCGTGCTGAACTGGTTTGAAGAGCTGAAGCAGAAAGTTCCTACAGGGAAGAAGTGACAGCGTGAAGACCTGCACCGGTCGTGGCCCTACCGCAATCTTGCCAAAGAGTGGGCGGATGATGGGGCGGGCTAAAGTTACCGCACCAGCGGTCAAGGGCGGCTGTGAGCATTCTGGGCGGTGCAAAACCACTCCCAGGTATGTTTCAAGCCTTGTTCAAATCCGATGCGCGGGTTGTAGCTGAGCACATTTTTCGCGAGAGTGATGTCCGCCTGCGAATCGCGAATGTCTCCTTCGCGCGGCGGCGCATATTTTGCCTTGGCGGAGCGGCCGGTAATTTTCTCGAGCAACGCCAGCGTCTGGTTCAGCGTGTACCTTGAGCCCGTGCCGATGTTGATGGCCAGTCCCGCAGCGCGTTTGGCTTCGCAGGCCAGCAAATTTGCTTCGACCACGTTTCCGACGTAGGTGAAATCGCGCGACTGCTCTCCATCTCCGTAGACAGTGGGTTGCGTTCCCTCCAGAACAGCCGCATTGAACAGCGACAGTACACCGGAATACGCCGAACCGGGATCCTGCCGCGGCCCGAAGACATTGAAATATCGCAGCGACACAAATTCCAAGCCGTAGCATCGCTGAAAAACCTGGCCGTAAATCTCACCCGCCAATTTGGAGATGCCATAGGGAGAAATCGGCGCCGGGGGCATGTCTTCACGTTTTGGCAGGGTTGGAGTTTCTCCATACACGGAAGAAGAACCAGCGAAGACCACGCGTTTCACTTTTGCGTCTCGCGCCGCCACCAGAACATTCAAAGTTCCGTCCACATTGACGCGGTTCGTTTCGAGGGGATCGATCACGGAACGCGGCACCGAGGTCCTTGCGCCTAAGTGCAGCACATAATCCACTCCGCGGCACGCCTCCTGCAACCTACCTAGATCTGTGACGCTGGACTGCAAAATTTCAATCTTCCCACGCACGCCGCCGAGGTTCTCCTGCTTTCCGCTCGACAGATCGTCCAGCACCACCACATTGTGGCCGCGACGCACCAGTTCGTCGACCGTATTCGAACCGATGAACCCCGCGCCTCCCGTTACCAGGTAGCGCATCGGCTAGCTCCTCTCCGAAAACAGCTTGGATCGGGACGGATATTCATCGACCGGCAATCCTGCAGCAGTTCCTTGGGCTGATCTCGCCTCGGTCCGAAACCATCGGCGCGACATGACTGGTTTCCAAGCCGCTTTTTTTGTACCCTTCACTATAGCGTGCCCTTTGGATGATGTCATGTTCCCCGGGTTGGAATGCCCGAAGGGACAACGACCCCCCGGCTTTGCGGGCCCAACGGGATCACCCAACGGGATTGCATGGTTCGCGCAAACGCAAAACAGGTTCGATACCTACGCGGCGCCGCGATGCTGGGGGCCATGCTGGTGTGCGCTTCCCTGGTCGTTGCTCAGAAATCCAAACGCCCTAAATCGAGCGCTAAAGCCCCTGCGACGCCGGCGGCGCTGGCTGCAGCTCCCGTACCGTTTCGTGCGGGCGAAATACTGGAGTACCGAGTGTTATTCTCGAAGTACGCCGTCAACGCCGCAAAAATCGAAACGTCCGTTGTCGAGCAGCGCACTTTTTTCGGGCACTTGGCCTGGCATTTTCGCGCGGCCGCGCACACCATGGATACCACGCGAATGCTGTTCGCCATCGACGACCAGTTTGACTCGTACACGTCCGCTGCCAGCCTCTTTTCCTTGCAATACGAAATGTATCTTCACGAGCAGGGAAAGGAGCAAACCTCGCTTTATCGCATGACGACGAATGCCGACCCGGCGCCCGAGGACGTCACGGCAGTGCGCGTTGCCCCTGGAACGCGAGACGCCATTGGTTTTCTCTACACCCTACGCGCCGCGGATTGGCAGCGTGTTCCAGAACTTAAGGCGCCTGTCTTTGACGGCAGACGCCTTTACGACGCCGTGGCCCGAATTGACACCCCGCAAGCAAGCGTCAGCGTTCCCGCGGGGAATTTCTCCGCGTTTCGCGTCGCGATCCGGTTGTTCGATCATGGCAAGGAACTCACCGATACGCGCTTCTGGTTGTGGATCGCCAGGAATGCGGCCCATACACCCGTGCTCGTCGAAGCCGAAATCCCGTTTGGGACTGCCCGGATCGAAATGCTGCACATGCCTTGATCCCACGAAGGTATCTTCAATTCCCGGCGGCGAGAAAGTCCATCTGTCCGGTGCGATGTACGCAGGAGTGCAGTCAGCTACTTCTTCTTGGCGACAGTGGGCACATGCTCGGGCGCCGGCACGACCCAATCTTCCGGTGGGAATGCAATGCGCCAGAAATCCGGGGAGCTTGAGGTGAAGTCGACACCGACTTGAGCTTTGCCGCCTGAGAGAGGGCCGAGGTACACGACCTTGCACGTGTGGTCTTCTTGCGTGGCGCGATTCTTCATCCGCAGCGTTTGCCCTTTCACAACTTTGGCTGAAAGCGCAATCATGGCCCCGTGCGCGTTGACAACGAGAGTTTGCGTCTCTTCCTGGAATGCGGCCTCTCTGCTTCCACCCTCGTTGGAAACCGTGATTGGAACGCTGACGAGCACGCGCTGGCTGCGCCGCCGGCTTGACTCAGACCCACCTTTGATTGGGTCCCAAGTAGACATGGGTACTACGCTAAAGCAGCGGGCGCGATCTGACAAGACAATGCCTGCCGGGAACACTCAATCAGTAAACTGTATGGCCGGCCGAGTGGGAGTGTGCGCGTCCGGCCTGCCTTCCGGCGATTCCGCGGGTGGGCGCCGGTTTTGGGCCCTCAGGTCTTCTTCCCGAAGCGAATTTCCTCGATCAACGAGCAGGCAATGTGCCCGAGCGTGATGTGAGCTTCCTGGATGCGTTGCGCGTCACGCGAGGGCACGTTCAGGAGCAAATCGACTTTGTCCGCAAGCGCGCCGCCCGTTTCACCGGTTAGCGCCACGCGAAAGGCGCCTCGGTTCGCTCCGGCTTGCACGCCGCGGACGACGTTTGGACTCGTACCACTGGTCGAGATGGCCACAAGCATATCCCCGCGTTCCACCAGCGATTCAATCTGGCGCGAAAAGATATGTTCGAAGCCATAGTCGTTCGCGGCGGCGGTCAGAACGGAAGTGTTTGTCGTCAGCGCCAGGGCAGGAAGTCCCGGACGGTCGGCATGCAGGCGTACCACGAGTTCAGCGGCTAGATGTTGTGCGTCGGCCGCGCTCCCGCCGTTGCCGAAAAAGACCAGTTTGCGTCCGGCGGCGAGCGCTTCGACGGAGCGCACGGCAAACATCTCGACGCGAGCCAACAACTCATCGGAGAAGCTTTGCTTTACCCGGCAGCTTTCGTTAAGTTGCGCTCGAATCTGTTCAATATGTGCGCCCATGGTGTCCTAAACGAGGACGATTTTACCGCGGTGGCGGGCAATGCGGCGTGTGGCGTTTCGTGAATCGATCACCAACTGCGAGGATTCGACGATCATGGGGTAGTCGTAGCTGGTGTGATCGGTGGCGATCATGACGCAGTCGTAGGTGGCCAGCATTTTCGGGTCGAGCGGTACCGATTTCATGCCCTCGAAGTTGTAGTGCCGCATTTTGTGAAATTCCGGGAAGTACGGATCGTTGTAGTCGACCTTGACGCCGCGGGCAATCAACAGCTCGATGATTTTCAGTGACGGCGATTCCCGCAAGTCGTCGACATCTTTCTTGTACGCAACGCCCAGCACCAGCACGCGCGAGCCTTTCAGCGACTTCTGGCGTTCGTTGAGCGCTGATCCTACCGCATCGACAACGTGATACGGCATCGCCGTGTTCACCTCCCCGGCCAGCTCGATGAACCGCGTCGCGAAATCGTACTCCCGCGCTTTCCACGACAAATAATACGGATCGACCGGTATGCAGTGCCCACCCAGTCCGGGTCCCGGATAAAACGGCATGAACCCGAACGGCTTGGTGGCGGCAGCGTCGATCACTTCCCAGATGTCGAAGCCCATGCGCGCGCCCAGCATTTTAAGTTCATTGACCAGCGCGATGTTCACGCAACGGAAAATATTTTCGAGCAGCTTGGACATCTCCGCCGCACGCGTGCAGCTGACCGGCACGACCCGAGCCACGATCTGCGCGTACAACGACACTGCCGCGCGTCCCGAAGGCGGATTTACTCCACCGACCACTTTCGGAATCTGCGCCAGGCCATATTGTTTATTACCCGGATCTTCACGTTCGGGAGAAAACGCCAGGAAGAAATCCGTGGCGATCTGCTCGTTTTCCGGTCCCTGAGCGATCGGGCACTTCATGCCCGTCTGCTCCAGGATCGGCAGCACCAGTTCTTCGGTGGTGCCCGGATAGGTCGTCGATTCCAGCACCACCAATTGCCCGCGCCGAAGGTGGGGCTGGATCGATTGCACCGTCTGCACGACGTAAGATAGGTCCGGTTCGCGCCGCTGATCGAGCGGTGTGGGCACGCAAATCAGGATCGCGTCCATTTCCGTCAGCCGCGAAAAGTCCGTCGTGGCGCCGAAATGTTTGGATTGCACGAACTGCTGAATCTTGCTCTGCGGAATATGCTGGATGTAGGTCTGGCCGCGGTTCAGCTTTTCGACTTTTACCGGGTCAGTGTCAAACCCCGTAACGCGGTGCCCGGCTTCCGCAAATCGCAGCCCCAGCGGCAGCCCCACATATCCGCACCCGATAACTCCGACTCGGAGTTGCGAGCCTTTGAAATATTCCGGTCTGCGATCTGCTGGCATGGAAGTCGGCTGCGCTCCTGCAAAGGTTTTCTACCACGGCTGGAACGCCGACTATAACAACTTTCCCCATGCCACAACAACCGCTCTATGCCACTTTTTTCGAGTCACACATTTTGGAAGTTGAAATGGAGTATGACTACCGTGATGTTACGGGGCAGCGCTGCGTTTTTGATAACAAAGCAGGATGAGATCGGCCCGGCGGCGGACTCCAAATTTACTTAGCAAGTTCGAGACGTGAAACTTTACCGTGCGTTCGGAGATATTAAGCTTGCTTCCGATCTCTTTGTTGGCCAGATTTTCAAGCAGTGAATTCAAAACTTCCTGTTCGCGGCGGCTCAAATCGGCGGACATATCGGCCTTCAGGCGGCGGCTGTGAGACCCGTTCAGGATCGAGTCGACAAAACTGGAGAGCACCGAGCGCGGAACCCAGAATCCTCCATTGGCGACCAGCGGCAACGCGCGCGGCAGTTGCGCTCGGGCTTCGTCATAAGTGAGCAGCCCCTTGGCCCCCATCTGAAGCAGCGAGTTGGTTTCCGCGGCGTCGAATTTTTCAGCAACCACGATAATGCGCGCCTCGGGATGGTTGTCGAGAATATTGGAGAGCAGGGCCCCGGCTGCGGGCCGCGCGACGTGGGCATCCACTACATAGACAAGCGCGCGCGGGACCTGCAGGTGGCGCAAATCCGGCCCCAGCGTCGATTCGAGATGTCGCGAGACGAGCTTGAAGGCGGGATTCGTGAGCACGCGCTCGAATTCGCTGAGCACCAGCGGATGAGGCGACAGCAGACAAACTGGCAGAGGGTTTTTGCGCTCGGCTTTCTTCACAATCATCGAGGTTATCTGAACCGTGAACTCGGAGCAAGCCTTGACCTCGGCGGAGTTGCGTAGGGTACAACGGCGCGAAACGCCAAGCTAATGGCCACAAAACATTGCACATAGCCGGGCTTCCGCTGCCGCTTCCTCTGCTACAGGACTACGCACTCGCAACACTCGGGCGGCGCTATTCATTCCCTATTTCACGATCGTCCATTTTGTAATTTCGGGTGGACCCTCGGCAAGTTCCGGGACCAGCTTGAACATGGCTTTTAAGTACGGCGTCTCGAAGTGCGCGTCCAGGGCCGCTTGGCTCACCCAGTTCTCATAGAGCGCGAAGAGGGCGGGATCGCTTTGCGATTGGTGCAGTTCGTAGTTGATGCAGCCTGCTTCCGCGCGCGTGGGGGTCAGCATACCTTTCAATTCTCGCAGGAGTCGCGCCTCCTGGCCAGACTTCGCCTTGACGCGGACAATCAGGGTCAACTGGTCGCTCATGCCATCTCCTGAAATGAAAGTTTGACTTATAAATCGAGCGTGCGATGCGGGGTGTCCTGCGAGGCAACGATCAATTCTCCCGAAAAAGCCGCGGCGCCGGTCCGCCGGCCAAGCGCTTCTTCGGCCGAGATGCGGGCCACGTCGGGATTGTTGTTGTTCTCGGAAAGGTGCGCGAGCACGACGTACCGCGCGTGCGCGTCGAAACCCTCCGAATCTGCGAGAAATTCGCTGACCGTGTGATTCGAGAGGTGTCCGGTGCGGCTCATCACGCGCTGCTTGACGTGCCAGGGATACGGCCCGACCTTCAGCATTTCGAGATCGTGGTTCGACTCGAGCATCAGGCAATCGGATTCCCGCAGGTGATATTTCACCAGTTCGGGCAGGTAGCCGAGATCGGTGACGATGGCCACCTTCGTTCCGTTGGCGCGGAAGGTAAACGCCAGCGGGTCGACGGCGTCGTGAGGAATCGAAAACGGAGACACCTCAATATCGCCGACGATGAACCGATGCCCGGCGCGGATGTGCTGCACCTGGGTCAGGCGCTTCTGCGAACTCTCCGGCAAAACGCGTTTCACCTCGCAGTGCGTTGCTTCGGTGAGATACACGGTCGTGCGCCACTGGCCCAGCACTTGCGCCAGCCCGCCGATGTGATCGCTATGTTCGTGGGAGATTACGATGCCGTCGAGGCGGTCCACCAGGCGCTCGACCGCCGCGAGCCGCCGCAACGTTTCTTTCTTGCCGAGTCCCGCGTCCACCAGGAGACGCGTCTGCTCCGTTTCGAGCAACGTGCAATTGCCCGAGCTTCCGGAAGCCAATATGGTGACGCGCAGACGAATATTCCCCCCAGTAAGCCGGCCTGCGGGACGTCCAGGCCCAGTGGATGATGACAAAGTGTGAGGCTGCCGTCAATGATAGGGAAGTCGAAAGTTGAGAGTTAACAGTTAAGAGGAAAATGCGCGCGGCAGGGAAGTCGCGGATCTGGACTGTCAACTCTTAACTGTCAACTCTCAAGTAGCTTTGCTACGCAAGCAGCTCGGGCCCCACCCTAAATTCTTTCAAGTTGCCGAGTACGGTGAGGGCCAGCCGCCCGGGCTCAAAAAAATCCTGGGCGATGGCGAGCACTTCCTCGCGTGTCACGACTTCGATGGACGCCAGCATTTCGTCGAACGAGAGGAAACGGTCGAAATACATCGCCTGTCGAGCCAGGTTGGATATTCGCGCGCTGGTCGATTCGAGCGACAACATCAGCGAACCTTTCAGGTGGTCCTTGGCGCGGCGCAACTCTTCCGTGCTGACCGCCTCTTTCCGGATGCGGCGGAATTCTTCCACCACGCAGCGAATCAATTGTTCCGCGGATTCGCGCGACGTCCCGGCATACACGGAAAGCACGCCGGAATCGGTGTAGGGTGACACTTCGCTGAAAATCGCGTACGCCAGCCCCTGCCGCTCGCGTATATTCTGAAAAAGCCGCGAAGACATTCCGCCGCCAAGAATAATATTCAACAGCGAAGCCGCATAGCGCCGTTCGTGTGCCAGCGGGTACGACGGCACGCCAAGCACGATGTGTACTTGCTCGAGTTCCTGCTTGTGACGTTGTTCGATGCTGGCGTGCGACTGAGGAGCCGTGCGCGCTGCCGCGGCGCCGGCTCGCGTCGCTCCGCCGAACGCGCCAGCGGCCATGTCCACTAGCCGCGCGTGCTCCAGATTTCCCGCGGCCGTAATGACGATGTTGTTCGGCGCGTACCACGAGTGGAAGAATTCGAGCAGTGAGTCCCGCGAAAATTGCGGCACCGTCTCAGGTGTGCCCAGGATCGGCAGGCCCAGGGGATGTCCGCGCCAGAAATTCTGCTGGAACATTTCGTGGATCACGCTTTCAGGATTGTCCTCGTCCATCTTGATCTCTTCGAGAACGACCTGCTTTTCCTTGACGATGTCCGCCTCATCGAATCGCGGGCGCAGCACCAGGTCGGAGAGCACCTCAAACGCGATCGGCAGGTGCTCGTCCATTACTTTCGCGTTGAAGCAGGTCATTTCCTTCGCCGTGAAGGCGTCGAGCATCCCGCCCAGCGAGTCCATGGACTGTGCGATCTCCTCGGCCGTGCGCCGCTCGGTGCCCTTGAACACCATGTGCTCGATGAAATGCGCGATCCCGTTGCTTTCGGGCGATTCGCCGCGCGAACCAGTGCCCAGCCACATGCCCACCGACACGGATCGCACGTGCGGCATCTTTTCGGTCACCACGACGAGGCCGTTCGGCAACACCGCTCGTTCGATATCGCGCACAGGCTGGCTCATGGCAAGTATTGTGTCATACGAGTGGCTCGAACGCGATGGAATGCGCATCGATGGCGCTAGGTTAGACTCCGACAAGCGCGTTAATCGGGCGATGACGCGGGATAGCTAGGCAGTAATTGCCAGCCTACGTGTTTGGACCTAAAATGGTCTGCGTCGGAGGAAGATAATTGCGCTTCTACACGAAGGAAGAATGTGAAACTTGGTTATCCGACCGACGACGACGGAAGCCGGACTCGATGCCCGATGTACGCGTTGAGCGCATCGAATACCCGACCAAACACTATAAAGTTTTGTTTTTTGCTCACTGGGTCGCCTCTGAATTGACGTATCGCAGGCCAACCCTGCTTTTTATGACTGAGTGGGGCATTTGGCCGAGTAGCGAGAACTGGCATTTGTACTACAAGCTGCGTCAGACATATGGCGACGTTCGCTTACTCCAGGAAGCGCCGGGGCACCTGTTTCTGGCACATGAATCGGAAGACCTAGCATCCTTCCTGCAACTATCCATGCTGAACGGCTGGGGAGGATACGTTTTAACCGAAGCTAACTACGTAAACGCGTTTTTCAGCCACGACGAATATGTTGAGTTTTTTAGCGACAACGATGCGAACCTAACAGACATCCGTAAGGCGCTCGGACCAAGCGAACCAACGGCGGATGGCACGAGGAGGAGGGTAACTCCCGAGTAGTCGGATGATCGGAAAGTAGCCCGCCGCCTCAGCGAGAATCGCGAAGTTTCAAATGGGGCGCTCGTCTGTTTCGCATCTCTGCACGGAAAAAGCGAAGGTTACAGTTCTATTCGCTGGCCTGATTGAGAAACTGAATGGAAGCACGGTCGAGTTTGAGTTCTACAGAAGCAATCAAATCGTTCAGTTGCTCAACGTTCGTAGCGCTGACGATAGGCGCAGTGATGCTGGGACGCGCGAGCAACCATGCCAAAGCGACCCTTGCCGGCGTGGCATCATATTTTTTGGCGACTTGATCCAGCGCCGCAAGAATCTTGAAGCCGCGTTCGTTGACATACTTCTTCAGCATACGGGCGCGCGGTCTGTTTTCCACATCGCTTTCCGATCGATATTTGCCGGAGAGAAATCCGCTAGCCAAGGGATAGTAATTGATCACGCCGATTCCTTCCTTCAGGCACAGAGGCTCGAGTTGGGCCTCGTAATCCGCGCGGTCGTAGAGATTATAGTTGGGTTGCAGGCTCTGATATTTCGGCAGGCCCGTCTTCTTGCTGATTTCGAGCGCCGCGGCGAGTCTGTCCGCCTTGTAATTGGACGCCCCGATGGCCCTCACTTTGCCTTGCGCGATCAGTTCCGCATACGCGCCCAGAGTTTCCTCGATCGGCGTGTCGGCATCATCGGTGTGCGATTGATAAAGGTCGATGTAGTCGGTTTGTAAGCGCTGCAAAGACTCTTCCGCGGCGCGCAGAATATAGGCTTTGGATAGACCTTTCTTCCCCGGCCCCATTTCTATGCCCACTTTCGTCGCCATGATCACATTGTTCCGATTTCCGCTTCGCTTCAGCCATTTGCCGAGTATCGTTTCCGATTCTCCGCCCGTGTGGCCGGGCGCCCACTTGGAATAAACATCGGCCGTATCGATGGAATTGAAACCCGCCGCTACAAACGCATCGAGCAACTTGAAAGAGATCGGCTCATCCACGGTCCATCCGAATACGTTTCCTCCGAAAACAAGCGGAGAGATTTCCAGTCCTGAGTTGCCCAGCTTGCGCTTATTCATTTCGAGCCTTTCTGTGTTTGCGCCGTGAATTTGTCTGAATGTTTTGGATGAAATCTCGAAGAGCAAAGGTACATCGAGGCTCCCCGGTAGTGGGTCATCAGCTTGAATCGAAACATGCCCTCTCCGTTCCGAAGGCCACGGTGAACGCTTACAGTGAACCGCCCGCTTTTGGGCCGGCAGCTTTTTGTTTCGCTCATAGACGAAATTGACCCACTACCCGCGCAAAGGCTGGCGTTCTCAATGTGGTCATGTTAATATGACCATGGACATAAAGAGGACACCATGAAGCAAATGCCAGCGAGCACGTTCAAAGCAAAATGCCTGGCGGTTATGGACGATGTCCAGGCAACGGGTGAGCCGGTGATCGTGACCAAGCGCGGAAAGCCGGTCGTTAAGGTAGTTGCCGTAAAGCCGGAGAAGGACGATATCTTCGGATTCATGGCTGGCAAATTCAAGATCGTCGGAGACATCGAGTCTCCGGTGACCCCCCTTAAACACTGGAAGATCATGAAAAAATGATCCGCCTACGCAGCACAACGCGCTGCTTCGGCGGACCTGTCGGCCACAGCCAATCCGCAGGCGGCCGACCCGTCGGCCATAGCCGGTTCACAGGCGACGGCCGATGATCCTTCTTGATACGCACGTCTTGATTTGGCTCGCGAATGACCCCACTAAACTCTCGAGAAGGGCCGCCGAAGCCATCGACGCGGCGAACCACAGCGACGGTCTAGCCATCTCCGCGATCACACTTTGGGAGCTAGCCTGGCTAGCAACTCACGACCGCCTTGATATAACAGGCACCGCGGATTCTTTTCTTGAGGAAATCTCCTCACGAGCCGCGATCTGCCCCATCACACTGAAAGTTGCCACCGTGGCCAACCAACTTCCTTCAACATATTCCAGCGATCCGTGTGATCGTCTGATCGGCGGTACGGCGCTGGCTGAAGGGATCGCTCTAGTCACCAAAGACAGAACGATCCGAGATTGCAAACAGGTCAAAACAATTTGGTGAGGAGAATCCGGTCGCGATTTTCGTTTTCCCTTGAGGACGCCACGCGATGCTAAGACGTCATTCGCGTACGACGACGCCGGTTACGATATTGGTTTTGTGTGCCCCATCCTTGCGGCTTCTGCAAGGGTGCGGTTCTTTCCTTGATTTCTTACCCTGAAAGTTGAGGCGCTCGATTTCAATGAGTCGAGTACGAAAACCAAAACCCCCACCCTTGCTGAAAATCGCAAGGATGGGGCACCCGGCCGAAAATCGCAAGGATGGGCCACCTGCTACTCAGAATCCCCTACATTTCCGTAATTGTGCCGGCCCCGCCGGTTATTGCCACTTGGGAATATTTGTGGCAGCCGACTCTCGTGCATCGAATGGAAGTCGAGATCGCGTAATTCTGGGTCGTGGTCCCTGTCCAACCATATTCACTAAACGTGTCGGTGCGTGAGTACGTTGCCAGGGAGCCGTCTTTGTTGTAACTCGTCGGGACAATGTTCCCGGTAGTAAGAATAATATCCTCCAAGATCACGCCGAATTCCCCCGGGTCCGAGTCCGGCAGGTACAGACTTGCTTTGCCGTCCGGCAAGTTAAAGCTCGTTGATTGGTATGGGCAGTAGACGTAACCACCCGGCGCTGACTGGCCGTCGACCGTCAGGACAGTGAGGCAAAAGGAGCCGCCCCCATTCGTCCAAGAAATCGTGTTCGGCTCGGTCTGCTGGCCGTTCAAAGAGAATGTTTTAGGTGAACCACGCAAGGGCGATCCGATCATAGCCACTACTGCGAGTGCGATTGCCGCCACTTTCTTCATGTCTATCCCTCAATTTGGATTTTGGCGCCACAACAACTCTTGACAAATCGTTGCCATGCTCACCACTCGGGCTCCGCCCCGGTGTGGTGTGTGCATCCATTTGCGCATTTCACCACTGCGTATATTTCGTGCGAACCTCCTTCTCGCCATTGAGGGCCGCAGGTTAGCGTTGATACTCGACCCTGAGCTGATTTTGGTGCTGCAATAGCCCATCTTCGATCATCGAAGGCACACCATGCGCTGCTCGAATTTTCCGGGTGCTGGAAAAGGGGAGTGCGGGGATAGTCGCATATCCTTCTCCATGCCCAAAAATTCGATCGAGTCGAAACGATTGCTCGTTCCACTTCACATCTGCATTTACAATGTGTGATTCAGGGCCGAAAGCAAACCGCCAACTTCAGGGACAGTGCCGCACACTATTGTGCAAAGCTACCTAACTTGTCAAGTTGAATATCATATTATTTTTGGGCTGCGGCACCATTACTATTAGTACTGTGATGCAAGTCCGTATGCCAAGTGATATGTGAAATGGTGGAATGGGTCGGGCTGAATCGGATACCAACTGAACGATTCGGAGAACAATCTAGCGGGAACTGCTTTCCTTGATTTCTTACCCTGAGAGTTGAGGCGCTCGATTTCAATGGTTCAAATACGAAAATCAAAACCCCCACCCTTGCTGAAAACCGCAAGGATGGGCACCCCGCTGCCCGGGATCGTGCCTCGCTTTTTCTAGTTTCTACTTTCTAGCTTCTGCCGGGTGCCCCATCCTTGCGGTTTTTGCAAGGGTGGGGGTTTTAGCTCAACTTCTCCAAACCGCACCAGACTTAGCGAATCTCAATAATCCGCGCTTGGCCGGGTGGCCAACCCTTTCGGGTTTGAAAGGGGCGGGGTTTTGATTTTTGCTTCGTTCCATGGCCAACAAACCTATTACGCGACCGCCATCCGCCCGAGGAATCTCTCTTCGTCTTTTGCCCCTCTGGCTTCGCTGCCCGGGATCGTGCCTCGCTTTTTCTAGTTTCTACTTTCTAGCTTCTGCTTTCTGATTTCCGCCTTCCGCGAGAAGCTCTCGCTCTCTGGCGGTCGTCCAATCCCTGGCGAATCAAGGTCTTGATGACCGCCTGCCTGCTGACGTTGAGATCTTTGGCGGCGCTCTCAAGTTCTTCCAGCATGGAGGCCGTAAAATCCACATTCACGCGTTGGATGGGTTTCCTCATTTCGCCGGAGTTGCTGAAAAAGCGCGAAACATCCTTGCCCTGGTCCGCCATCCGGGCGATGTTTTCGGCCGGGACCGGTTTTTTCTTGAGTCGCGTGTTCTTCATACAGTTTCCGCTCCGTGCTGGTGGCCTTCCATAAGGTCACCAGATGGTACAGCTCACCTTCCGCATCTTCCCGAATCTCATAGATAACCGAGTACAGGCGGCCACGCAAGCAGATCAAAACAATTCGGTAAAGTCTCGCCGCGTGTCATACATTGGAACTTCAGCCGTACAGCCACCGGAATCTTCGCTGAAGCCAGCTTCGATTCCTTTCAACTTCTACAACCGGCGGGATCACAGGAAGTGAATCGAGGAAGGCTTTCGGCGCGCCGGTGAAGACCCCAAGGTAATCATCGAGGCGCACCTTCCCAAGACTGAAAGAACCGGGCGGACAGGTTGAGCAAAATGGAAAGTCAAAGAGGTAACGCTTGCGAAGCCCGAGTGCGATTAGGTCCAAAACGGTTGGCAGCAAGAACCACAACTCACCAAGATCGAAGAATTCCTTGGTGATGGTGTTGCCCGACGCTGGCTTACCGCACCCTACGCAGATATCGGGAAAAGTAGCGCCCGGTAGAACTACGAGCTCGACTCCACTGCGATAAACGTTTCGGGCCGCGTGATCTTTTCTTGTGTAGGTGATTTGTCTCACAATTCCTACACTCCGAGGGGTTGCAGTTCCGGTTTAGCGAATTTCGACAATGCGCGCCTGGCGGACGGCTTGCAGCGCGCGGAGTTCGCTCAACACTTCTGGCGGAACTTTATTGTCGACGTTAACGATGCCCATCGCTTCGTTCGAGTCCTGCAGGCGGCCGAGGGCGAAGTTGGCGATGTTGATGTTGTGCTTTCCGAGCAGCGTGCCCACGCGGCCGATCACGCCGGGGACGTCTTGATTGCGGATGAGGAGCAGAAATCCCTTGAGCGGCGCTTCGATGTCAATATTGTTCACGCCCAGGACGCGCAGCACATTGTTCAGACCGATCATTCCCAATACGGAGGCGGGCTCCCCCGCGGTCCGCAATGCAACGCCAAGAGAATTGGAGTATGTGGCGCGGCGTCCACTGCGCACCTCGACCACCTCGATCCCGCGCGCCTTCGCGAAGTTTCCCGCGTTGATCAGATTGATCGAATCGGCGAGCATCTGGCCGAGGACGCCTTTCAGCACGGCGTTCTTCACGAGGTGCGTGTTCAGGTCCGCCAGGCCGCCATCGTAGCTGATGGAGACTTCCGAGATCGGTTTCTCAGTCAATTGCGCGACGAATGTGCCCAGCTTTTCGCCCAATTCCAGGTACGGCTTGAGCTTTTTGAACTCCTCGGGCGAAACGGCGGGCATGTTGACGGCATTGCGTACCGCGCCCGTCAGCAAATAGTCGCGTAATTGTTCCGCGATGCGCGTCCCGACAACTTTTTGCGCTTCTTCAGTGGAACCCGCGATATGCGGCGTGGCAATTACGTTGGGATGCTTCGCCAAACGCGGGTTCGCTGGCGGCTCGGTTTCGAATACATCGAGACCGGCGCCCGCCACGTGCTCGCTCTGGAGCGCCGCGAGCAGCGCCGCTTCGTCCACCAGCTCTCCCCGCGCGCAGTTCACGATTCGAACGCCGGGTTTGGTCATCGCAAGCGTCTTGGCGTTGATCATGTGTTCAGTTTCGGGCGTCAGCGAGCAGTGCAGGCTGATGTAATCGCCGGCGCGCAACACATCCTCGAGCGGCAGCAAGCGGATATTCTGCTCCGCGGCCAGGACGGTCGAAACGTAGGGATCGAAGGCCACGACCGTCATCTTATGCGCTTGCGCGAGGCGCGCCACTTCCGTCCCGATCGTTCCGAGGCCAATCAAGCCCAGCGTTTTGTTGCGCAATTCGCTGCCGGTGAATTTCTTCTTCTCCCACTTGCCTGCCTTCATCGAAGCGTCGGCCTGGGCGACCGGATGCGCCATCGCCAGCAGAAGCGTCATGGTGTGCTCGGCAACGCTGATGGCATTTCCGCCGGGGGTATTCATGACCAGCACGCCTTTGCGCGTGGCGGCGTCGAGGTCGATGTTGTCCACGCCCACGCCGGCGCGTCCGATGACCACCAGGCGCTTGGCGTTCTCAAGCAGTTCGGCAGTCACCTTCGTCGCGCTGCGCACCAGCAGAGCGTCAGCGTCGCGAATTTCTTCCGCGACTTGGCCTTTGGTTTTTGCGAGATTCACGACATCCCAACTCGGGTCTGCCTTCAAAATCCCGATGATGTTGTCGGGAACGCTGTCTGCGACGACGATTTTCATTGTGCTTTCTAACTTCCAAGAAAAGATTTCAACACAGAGGGCACAGAGAATACAGAGAAATACAAAGACTCAGAGTCTAGCCGCCCCGCGCTTTGTTACCTGCTCGCTCATCTCACAAATTCCTTGAATTCTCTCGCTCATTCCTGCCTTCTGTGGTCTCTGTGCCCTTTGTGTTAAAGTTCCTTTCCCACTTAACCAGCAAGAAAGTTTTCACCACAGAGAGCACAGAGAAGAGACACCAACCCATAAATCAAGACTATGCTTACCGGTTCAGATAAACATTCTGCGCTGCCCGAACGCCGCTGCCCAGTTCCACTTTGTGTCCGACTTTCAGCAGCGCGATTTCGAGCGCGCCCAGCACCGCCATCAAATCCAGAAAGTCGTAATAGCCGAGATGCGCCAAACGAAACATGTGGCCTTTCATCGTGCCCTGGCCGTCCGTCAGGATCACGCCAAAACGGCTGCGCATTTCCTTAACTACTTTCGTCGACTCAATCCCCGCCGGGGCGTTGATCGCCGTGACCGCGTTCGCCGGGGAACTAACGGCAAAGTGCGTGAGGCCCAACGCGGTGGCGGCCTCGCGCGTCGCCGCAGCCAGCAGCGCGGCATTGGCGATCAAATTTTCAAGGCCAAGCTGCTTGATATAATTCAAGGCCCCATGCAGGCTCACCACCAGCGAAGTCGCGGGAGTATAGCTCGATTCCCCTTTCGACAGGCTTTTGCGCTCCTTGGAGTAATCGAAGTAATAGCGCGGCAGTTTCGCTTTTTCGATTGCCTTCCAAGCCTTTTCGCTCACGCATGCAAACGCGAGGCCCGGCGGAATCATGGTCGCCTTTTGCGAGCCGCCGATCATGATGTCGATTCCCCAGTCGTCGGGATGAAGCTCCGTGGTCCCAAGCCCGGTGATGGCGTCCACCACCAGGCAGCATTCCGGCAGCGCGCTCACAATTTTGCCGAGCGCCTCGACGTCATTACGCACGCCCGTGGAACTCTCCGTCGCCTGAATGAACACCGCGCGGAACGGGCCACCCGTTTCGAGATGTTTCTTCATTTCGCTGATAGGAACCGGGTGGCCGTAGGGAGCTTCGACCACCACGGATTCGATGCCATACGCTTTCGCCAACTGCACCCAGCGCTCGCCGAATTTTCCCGCAGTTCCGATCAGAACGCTGTCGCCGGGCGAGATCAGATTCGAAATCGCGCCTTCCATTGCGCCCGTGCCGGAACTCGCGAACAAAATGACGTCATTCCGCGTATTAAAGTAATACTTTAGATTATCGAGCGTCTCCCGCATGAGCGTTCGAAATGCATCGGTGCGGTGATGCAGCGTCATCGTCAGGGCGCGCAGTTGCGCTTCCATCAGGAGCGGAGTCGGTCCCGGCGTAAACAGTCTTTCCTTGATGATTCCAGTCATATTGGCGTTCTCAGTCCGTTCTAATCGCGTGCGGGCTTCCCCTGTTTACCCTGAATCCAGAAGGGGAGCGCGCCTAATTTTGGTTAGGGAAGCTGCCGTCAGGACGACGCCTAACTTGGATCCCGATGAAAAGATTTCAATACACGTAGTTCCACCGCAGGCGTCTTATTGCGAGCAGCCATGTTAGGTTAAGGGATGCGGCAGAATTGGTCAACAGTCCGCGGGAAATCCCATTTCAGCCAACTACTTGCTTTTCTCAGGCAACGCAAAAACGAATAGCATGGCCGAAGGCTGCGGCAGATGGCCTTTGCTTTCCGGATATAATGTGGCGAGATAACTTTCAATATTCGCCCCGCCGCCCGATGAGATCGTTACAAACTGCCGACCTCCGGCAGAAAAACTGACCGGCGCGGCGACGATGCGTCCACCCGTGTTAAAAGACCACAGCTTCTCTCCCGTTTTCGCGTCAAGAGCAAACGCGTTTCCTTCTAGATCGCCGCCGAAAACCAGATCGCCTGCTGTCGTCAGCAAGGAGGACAGGTTGTAATACTTCGTGTTGAACGCCCACTGCTTCTTTCCTGAAGCGGGATCAAAGGCGCTGATTTGCGGAGGAGCGTTAGGGTTCAAAATTGCGGTGCCGGCTCCCTCGCCGCCTTTGAGCTTCGAGCAAATTTCGAGATCAGTGGTGTACCACCAACCGGTACGCGGGCTGTATGCGGAATGTTGAATTCCACGCGAGCCTGGCCCCAGGCCCGGACACATGACAAAATCCTTATGGTCATTCGGAACCAGGGGATCGATCGGCCTGCCATTTTCGTCTATGCCTTTGGCCCAATTCGGCGAGCCATACGGAAACGATCGCAAGTACTTCCCGGTCTCCCGGTCTAGGAGATAAGCAAATCCGCTCTTGTTCGCGTGCAGGACCACCTTGCGCTTGCGCCCCGCCACATCCAGATCCAGGAGCACGGGCTCGGCCGCCGCGTCGTAATCGTACAGATCGTGCGGCGTCTCCTGAAAATACCATTTCAGCTTCCCCGTATCGGCGTCCAGCGCCAGCAAAGACGCGCTATAAAGATTCGAGCCGGGCCGGCCGCTGCCCACATACACTTGCGCCGGGTCTCCCGTGCCCCAATAAATCAGATTGAGCTCCGGATCGTAGGTGCCGGTGAACCAGGTGGCGCCGCCTCCCGTTTTCCACGAGTCTCCGGACCAGGTATCACCACCCGGCTGGTCGGGCGAGGGGATCACGTCGAAATGCCACGCGCGCTCGCCGGTCTTGGCATCGAACGCGTTCAAGTAGCCGCGCACTACGCCAAGCCCGCCGCCCGCGACGCCAGCGATGACCTTGCCTTTGACGAACAATGGCGGCGAAGTAATGTTGCAGAGACACTTGGTCATGCTCTCCACTTCGATATTCCAAGCCAGGTTGCCGGTCTCTGCATCCACGGCCACGAGGTGATTGTCTTGCGTGCCCATGTAGATCCGGCCATCCCCCATGGCGAGTCCTCGGGCGCCTCGCAAACCCTGCATATTTCCTTTCTCCGTCCAGGGATAAACGTAGGTCCAGCGCAGCTTTCCCGTCGCTGCGTCAGCCGCGTAAATATTATTTTGCATGCCCTCGAGGTAGACCACACCATCGGCAACCAGCGGCCCGGCCTGTAAGCCGGGCCTCAACGCCAGATCTGCCGGGGGACCACCCGCAGACAACGTCCACACCGGAACAAGCTGCTTTACGTTCTCCCGGGTGATTTGGTTCAGCGGGCTATAGCTCCATCCTTTGTAGTTGCCGTAAAAAGTGAGCCAATTCTGAGGCTCCTTCTCGGAGTGTTCCAGCCGCGACGCCATGGACCCTTGTTGAGCCGGAGCAGGGCGAGCCCCAAATAGAACCAGAAATAGGACCAAGAGACCGGCTCGGAACCAAGATTCGAGGCGCCGTGTGACGTAGTTCTGCGCGCAAATCATTTCAGGGCTCCACCGACTAAAATTTTGCATAGTTTTGGCCCGCAGATTGGCCATTATCGCCGCGTCGACGAGAATGTCAAGGTTCCGGGAAGATCGCGGGAAACAGCAGCATGCTATCGGGGTACTTCGGTGATGCGTATCAGGTGAAAAGCGAATTTGGATGAGCGGCCAGGATTGCAAGAAAGTCAAATCTGTAGCTTCTGGAAAAAAGAACGGAGTGCTTCGTCGAATCCAATCGCGGGCATCACAATCCACATGGGCGCTGTGCAAGTCCCGCGGGCGGTCGTAAAATCGCAGGGCAGTCGTGAAACGCTCTCGCCAAATCGCTGGGTTCATTCTTGCGGGCGGCGCCAGCTCGCGCATGGGGCGCGACAAGGGACTTCTCGATTTCGGCGGCGTTCCACTAGTCCTTCACACGGCCCGACTGCTCGAACCGCTGGTCTCCCAGGTCACGGTTGTCGGATCTTCCGCCAAATACGCAAAGCTGGGATTGCGCGAAATCGCGGACGACGCGCAGGCCCCGTGCGGGCAGGGTATACCTAGGTGTGGACCACTGGCAGGAATCGCCACCGCTTTGGCCGCAACGCGCTCGAGCTGGAATTTGATCGTCGCCTGCGATCTGCCTTATCTAACGTCAAACTGGCTCGAGTGGCTGCTTTCGTGCGTCTTGCGTTCGCGCGGTGAAGCTGTCATTCCACGAGCCGAGCGCGGGATCGAGCCGCTGGCCGCAGTGTACAGCCGGGAATGTGGCGGGCCGATTGCCGCTGCACTTTCGCGTGGTGTGCGAAAAGTTTCTGACGCCATCGAGGAGCTTCGCGTGGATTTTGTTTACCCGCGTGAGTGGCGAGGGATCGATCCAAGTGGGCTGGTCTTGAGAAACATGAACGCGCCCGAAGATTACGAAGAGGCGCTAAAGTGGTGGGCGGCCGAGCGCTTGAGGGAGAACGAGCATGTCAGGAAGCTCCAACGGGCGCCGAAACGGGAACCGCGATCCGCTCCTCACCGGCATAAATGACGAAGCGGCGTCCGCGCAGGAAGCCGATCAAGGTCAGTCCCAACTCGCGCGCCAGTTGAACCGCGAGACTAGACGGCGCGGAGACCGACGCAAGCAATGGAATTCCGGCGGCAATCGTTTTTTGTACGATCTCGAATCCACCGCGGCCGCTGACCAGCAGCACGTGACCACTCAGCGGCAGATGGCCGCCGAGCAACCCCCAACCGATGACCTTGTCCACGGCGTTGTGCCTGCCGATGTCTTCGCGCAAGACGAGCAGTTCTCCCGTCGAAGTGAAAAGCGCCGCGGCGTGCAGTCCGCCGGTTCGCACGAAGACGGCCTGCGTTTCGCGCAAAATTGGCGGCAATTGGCAAAGTATTTCGGGATCGAACAGCAAAGCGGCCTTGGGACGCCGGAGGCCCCGTCGGCGAAGCTGCGTGATGGACGCCTTCCCGCACACGCCGCAGGCCGACCCCGCCGAAAATCTGCGCGCCGCGGAATTGGTTGCCAGGCGCACGCCGGGATCGAGGGTCACACGAACGAGATTTTTCTCCTGTGCGGTATCGTCGGGCATCCGCAGCGCCACCAAGTCCGTTCGCTTTGAGATGATGCCTTCGCTAAAGAGAAAGCCGGCTACAAGTTCCTCGTCGTCTCCCGGCGTGCGCAGAGTGACGCCGAGTGAATAACGTCCCGCGCGCATCTCGAGCGGCTCTTCGGCTGCCAGGAAGTCCTCAATACGAGTGGCCTTGCCGTCCTCCCACTGGGTCACTTGCGTGAGCTCGATACTGCGGTTTTTTTTTGCCATTGGGCTAACCGCTCATTGCACCGGGACGATCAGACGTCGCTCTCAGTGCGCCGCGCGCGTGCCCCCCGGTGCTGCGTCCTTCGCATGCAACGACGATGGCATCTGGCCTTTGGATTCGAGAGTGGCTTCGCGCGGCGGAGACACCAGCACCGGGAGAACGGCGGAGACAAGCATCACTCCGGCGATGACGTGCAGTGCGCCGCGATATGTCCCATTCGCTTGGCGCATATAAGCGATCAAGAGTGGCCCGAACGCACTGGCAAAACCCCAGGCAGTCAGCATGAGGCCGTAGATCGGTCCCACATTTTTGGCCCCGAAGTAATCGGCCGCGAACGCGGGCATGGTCCCGAATCCGCCTCCGTAGCAGAGCAAAACGACGAATGCGACCACGGTGAGTATGCTTGCTGAAGTAATGCCTGGAAGAAACCAGAAGAGCAACACTTGAAACAAGAACATCACGAAAAATGTCGCCTTGCGCGTGATCACATCGGAAACCCCGGCCCAAAATACGCGCCCCAGCGCGTTGCCGAGGCTGACCACGCCGACCATGCCCGCGGCCACGACCGCACTCACGCGCGCCAGTTCCTGGAACATCGGCGCCTCTTGCGAAATCACTGAAATGCCTGCGGAGGTATTCAGAAAAAGGAGCAACCAGAGCGCCCACCACTGCCACGTCGCAAGCGCTTCCCGAAGCGTATAGTCTCGCCTCGCTCGTTGCGCTGCCTGTGTGGCCGAGGGACTCCAACCCGCGGGCTTCCAGCCTTCCGGCGGGTTCTGCATGAAAGTGCCGGAAACAACCGTCACTATTAGAAAGGCGATGCCAAGGTAGGCGAACGTTTGGAGGACGCCAACGGTCTGGATCAAGCGCGTCGCGACAGGCGCAGTGATCAATGCGCCGGCGCCAAAGCCGCCGACCGCGACGCCGGTGATCAATCCTCTTCGGTCCGGAAACCATTTGACCAACACGGCAACCGGGACGATGTAGCCGAAGCCGAGTCCTATTCCACCAATCACGCCATAAGTTAGATACAACCACCACAACCCATGATTGGAAAAGCTGGCCAGGAAGACGCCAAGCCCGTACAAGGCGCCACCGGTCAGCGCGACGATTCGCGGCCCACGGCGATTCAACCACAGGCCACCGAAGAATGCCGCGATCCCCAGCACGAAGATGCTGATGGTAAACGTCAACGTGACTTCTGGAATGCTCCAGCCGAATTGCCGCGCCAGCGGGGTGCGAAAAACGCTCCAGGCGTAGACGGCGCCCAATGCAATCTGCAAGAAGACCCCGGCTGTGGCAATCACCCAACGATTCGTGGTTCGCATAGATCCTCCACAAACAAACTTAATTGCGCGGCTTCGAGTGTGCTTCCGAGAAAAAATCTTTTCCCCAGGCCTCGAGCAAGCTGTTCACAGCGACGAGACCTCGCCGCAGATCTTTGCTCCGAAATTTATTTAGGATTGCCAGGAATCCGGGAGGTTCTTTCCCCTGTGCTTTGGCTTGCTGCATCGCTTCGGGAAGCGCGAGCGCAAAACCGTCGAAGAGGTCGGGATCGATCTCTCCGAGCGTCTTAAACAGAACGAGGAGATTGCGCACCGCCCGCACCGATTCGGGCGCCCTCGCCGCGTCGACGGCGGTCTCCAATACTTTGTCGCCGGACCCAAGCAGTCCGCGCAGCAGTTCGAGAATTCCGCAATCGTGTAGCCCCTGTAGAACTTCGTACGCGGCGAGCAGCGCATCCGCATGTTCGAGCGGTGCGCTGTCCAGCCGGGACCGCAGTTCTTCGTGCGAATCGCGGGGAGGGAGTTGTAAAGGGACTGGCTTGGCCATGGCTCTTGCTCCTGTTCCTTTATTTCTGCTGAATTTGAACGAGCTCACTTCCGGGAAAGCGATAGTCCGGGCGCTTCCATTTCCGCTCGGCTTCGACGCCGTGCTGCGGGGTGGGATGGCCGAAGCGATGATTCACACGCGGCAGCGGACTTTCGCCGATCTCGGACAAAATCTCCATGTGAACGCTGGCTTCCTTGTAGGCGGGCGTGTGAGTCGCCGGATCGGTGATGCTGCTGGTCAGGCGATTCACGGGACTTTCCGTGGAATTCATCGGCATGTAGAGTTCCCGGCCGCTGACACGATCGGTCACCAAAGCTCGCACTCGGACTTGTCCATATCGTGAACTAAGCAACAGCCAGTTGCCGCTCTGGACGCCGCGCTCTTTCGCCAGCTCAGGGGAAATTTCCACAAAGGTATCGGGCGTCTTCTCGCGAATGCCTTTCACTCGGTAAGTCAGGTTGCCCTCGTGGAAATGCTCGAGCAGGCGACCATTGTTCAAATGCAGATCGAATTGCCCGTTGGTTTTTTCTTGTGGCCCCGACCATGACAACGGAAACAAGCGCGCCTTGCCGTCCGGAAAATTAAATTTCTTGGTATAGAGCAACGGTTGATCGCTTCCATCGGCGGCAACGGGCCACTGCAGGGACTTGTAGCCCTCGAGCCGTTCGTAGTTCACGCCCGCGAGCATCGGCGTGACCGAAGCCATTTCGCTCATTATCTCGGAGGGATGCTGGTAGCTCCAATTTGCGCCGAGGCGGTTGGCGATATCATGCGTGATCTTCCAATCCGGCCGGCTGCCCGGGAGGGGCTCGAACACCCTATACAGCCGCTGGATGCGCCTCTCCGTGCTGGTGAAGGTGCCTTCCTTTTCCAGGCTGGGGGTGGCGGGCAGAACCACATCGGCGAAGCGGCAGGTGGTGCTGAAGAAAATATCCTGCACCACGAAGAAATCCAGCTTGGAGAACGCCGCCGCAACGTGATTGGCATTGGAATCAACAATGGCCATTTCCTCGCCGATAAGGTACAGCGATTTCAGTTTGCCTTGATGGATCGCGTCGACCATTTCGTGATTGTCGAGTCCCTTGGTGGTGGGCAGCTTTAGTTTCCAGGCCGCCTCGAATCGCGCGCGAACTTCGGGATCGTTCACGGATTGGTAGCCGGGCAGGTTGTTGGGCATCGAGCCGCAATCGCTGGCGCCCTGCACGTTGTTGTGTCCGCGCAGAGGGTACGCGCCCGTCCCTGTGCGCATATAGTTTCCGGTGACGAGCAGGAGATTGGAGATGGCCGTCGAAGTGTCCGAGCCCTGGCTTTGCTGCGTCACTCCCATTGCCCACAGCACGCACATGCCGTTGGCTTCAGCGATCATGTGTGCGACTTTCTCGATCGTTTCCACCGGAAGTCCGCAGGTCTGCGAGGCAAACTCCATGGTGAAAGGCGCGAGTGCCTTCATGTACTCTTCGAGTCCGTTCACCCATTGGCGCAGGAAGTCGTCGTGCGCGAGGCCGTTGTCGAGCAAATAGCGAGTGATTGCAGAGAGCCAGACGAGGTCCGTTCCAGGCTTGGGGTGCAGGAAAACGTCGGCGCGCCGCGCCATTTCGTTCTCGCGCAGATCAGACACGATAAGTTTCTGGCCGTGAAGTTTGTGGGCGCGCTTCACGCGCGTGGCGAGCACGGGATGGCTCTCCGCCGTGTTGCTGCCGATGATCAGCACAAGGCTGGCGTTCTCGATGTCGTGAATGGAGCCGGAATCGCCGCCATATCCAACGGTGCGAAACAGACCCATGGTCGCGGGCGCCTGGCAATAGCGGGAGCAGTTGTCGATGTTATTCGTGCCCACGACAGCGCGCGCCAATTTCTGCATCAGGTAGCTCTCCTCGTTGGTGCACTTCGAGGAGGAGATGAAAGCGAGCGAGTCCGGCCCGTGCTGCGCCTTGATTTCGGAAAATTTGCGCGCCACCAGGTCGAGGGCCTCGTCCCAAGTGGCTTCGCGGAACTTTTCGCCCTCGCGTATCAGCGGCTTGGTCAGGCGGTCCGGAGCATTAACGTAGTCCCATCCGAATTTCCCTTTGACGCAGGTAGAGATTCCGTTTGTTGGGCCATCCGCCGGCTCGACTTTCAAAATGTGGCGATCCTTGGTCCAGACATCGAAGCTGCAACCTACTCCGCAGTAGGTGCACACGGTTTTGGTGCGGCGGATGCGCGATTCGCGCATGGCCGATTCGATCTCGGACACGCGCATGATGGCACCGTATCCCGTCTCCGGTTCGACGCCCTTGACCACGTCGATCATGCCGTCGAGCGCCCGCTTGGAAATCCCCGTGAAAAATCCGGCGTGCCCGAGCATGGATTTTTCCATGAGCGCGTTACACGGACAGACGGTTATGCAGTGGCCGCAGGAGACGCAACTGGATTCGCCGATGGTCGAACCGCCGTCCCACTGCACGCGTGGGTGGGGATCCTCCCAATTGATCGAAAGGGTCTCGTTCACTTGTAGGTTTTGACAGGCTTCCACACAGCGGCCACAGAGGATGCACTGGTCGGGGTCGTAACGGTAGAAGGGATTTGTGTTGTCGACTGCGTAGGGCTTGTTTTTGAACGGCAAGCTCTGGTGCTCGATGGCCAGGAGCTTGGTGGTGTTGTGCACCGTGCAATTTCCGTTGTTGTTGTCGCAGACGGTGCAGTAGAGCATGTGGTTGGTGAGGATGCGGTCGAACGCCTCCTGCCGCGCCGCATGGGCCCTCGAGGATGCAGTTGTGACGCTCATGCCACTGGAGACGGTAGTCGCACAGGCGCGGACGAGCTGGCCGTTGATCTCGACCAGGCAGGTATCGCAGGTTTGAATTGGGCCGAGTTGCGGGTGATAACAGACCTGGGACAGCTTAAGACCTACGCGGTTGATGAGGTCGACTAGCCGCTCGCCCGGGTGTGCTGAGTGGCTTGACCCGTCGATGACTACACCTATTTCCCTCGGACTTCCCGCCGGAGACATGCCGTTTCGCTTTTCGTTTATCATCGTCGTGGTTATCATGGCCGTTATACTCTCCTGCCTTGTGTTAAGGCAAACGAAAGACAAGGTCGGTGTATAGGGTAGCGCTGTGCGCGGCCTTGGGGTTCAAACGGGATGTAAAAAGAATTGGGCGCAGTTGGCGGACCACATGAGAGAATTTTTAGGCGACGATTGTTCATGAGGATTCGCGATGAGCGGAGGGCGTCAAAACCGGCAGCCAGGTGAAAATCCTACGAATGACCAAAGACCGCTTTTTCATGGCGATCACCTGAAGTGGAGCGTTATTCGACGGCCTGAAGGAGCGCGGCACCCGCAGCCGGCTCCGTCGCTTGACGCGCTCCGATGACTCCATTGAGTAGCAAACTTAGCGTCGCCCGCCCGCGTGCCAACCGTGATTTCAGCGCGTTCGTGGTGATTGCCAGTGCATCCGCTGCCTCTTGCATTGAGAAGCCCTCCAGGTCGCACATCTGAATTGCGGTGCGCAGTTTTGGCGATAGCTGCGCAAGGGCTTGGCGAAGCGTTTCGTGCGTCTCCTTTTGCGCACAGATCGTTTCCGGGTTTGGTCTCGAGTCCCTAAGTTTATTTGCGAACGTGGCGCCGTCGTTTTCCTGATTTTGATCGAGCGACACCATTTCGTGCCGCAAATGCTGCCGCAGTTTCATTCCCGAGGTGTTGGTGACGATGCTGGTGAGCCAGGTAGAGAGTTGCGATCTCCCCTCGAACTGGCCGATGTGTTTGTAGGCCGATAGAAGGGCGTCCTGCACGGCATCCTCGGCGTCTTCAACATTGCGAAGTCGCCGTAAAGCGACCCGGAAGAGCACCGGAGAGTAACTTGAGATGACGCCTTCAAAATCATTCTGATGTTGTGCGAATACCTGGCTGGTTGTGGCGCTCATGACGCTCCTCCCGCTTCTCAAGATCGATCACACGTCTCCATACAGCATTCACGATTCCAATCACTCCTCCTGTGGCCCTGCCTGAAGCAAATCCTTCCCAGTGAATAAGCTGCGACTCTGGTGGGGTGCGTTGGGTTCGGGTGTCTTGCTTCCGGATGTCAAGGTTTCTGTCGGCAGCATGGCAAGATGTCAACATGCGGGCACTGAACCAATCCGCTGGAGTGGAGAGGAGCGCCGAGTGCCTCGGACGGCGCCAGGCGCCGCATATGATTTAGGTTTTAGCCTGCTGGGCGCAAGGAAGGAAGTTTCACGCCCTAGTCACTGCCTGGACAAATACGTCCGCAGGGCGGGCCCTCGCGAGATTCAAGTTTCGAACGGGGGGAATAGTATGAAATTGGCGCGTCCCCGGTCGATAACAGCTATGCGTTCCCAATAAGTATCCCGGTTATAAACACCAGTGCACCGCCCAACGCCACTTGCATTGCAGCCGAGAGTGGAGGCGTGTCCATGAAGCGGTGACGCACCCAAGTGATTACTGCCAGCTCGATGATAACAACCAGGATGGCCACGGTCGTCGCGTAGTTAAAGTTGTGCATGAGATATGGCAGCGTGTGGCCGATGCCACCCAAAGCCGTCATGGATCCGGTGATGAGGCCGCGAATCCAGGGAGTGCCGCGTCCCGTCAGGCTGCCGTCGTCGGACAACGCTTCGGCAAAGCCCATGCTGATACCGGCTCCCAGCGAGGCGGCCAGACCGACGGCAAAGGCGTCCCAGGTATTCTTCGTGGCAAACGCCGCAGCGAAGACGGGCGCGAGCGTCGAGACCGAACCGTCCATCAAACCTGCGAGCCCAGGTTGCACAATCTGTAAGACGAAGAGCCGGCGTTTCGCTTTATCTTCTTCCTCGCGGACTTCCGGCTTGAGCTCGGTTTTCTCCAGCTCGGCAGCGCGCTGGACGTGAGTAGCCTCCTCCGCCGCCAAGTCGTCAAGCAATTGGCGGATGCTCGCGTCCTGCGCGCGCACCGCGGCCCGCTCGTAGAAGCGGCGAGTTTCCACTTCCACGGTGCTCACCTGGGCCCGGATCTGCTCCAGGCGCAGCGGCGTATTCAGCCAGATCGGCTTGCGGTGCACAAATCCGCGCACATCCTGGCGGCGGATGAGCGGAATGTGTTCGCCGAATTTTTGCTTGTACAGATCGATCAGCCGGCGGCGATGCCCGATCTCCTCCTGGCGCATCTCTCCAAATACTTGCGCAGTCCCGGGAAAGTTTTCACGCAGGCTCTCGCTAAAATCGGAATAAATACGTTCGTCCTCTTCCTCCAGCGAAACCGCCAGGGCCAGGATTTCTTTTTGCGACAAGCTATCGAAGTCTCGCATTGGCAGCGTCTCCTGTGCATTGCATAACGAGGCTCACCAAGGATATCAGCGAAAGCTTCCCGCGGGATTTTACTCGTCGTTTCTGCATGGGAATCTAAATCATTCGCGGGCGAATATATCCGATCCCGTTGTTCAGGGGAGGTCCATATACTCGCCCGCGGCAAACATCGCGAGAATCATTAAGTCCATTTTGCTCCTGTTTCGACAAGGTTCAGACGAGCTTTCATCATGCCCCTATGATTTTTTCGGGGCGGGAGGAAAATGCTGGAACATTTTGTTCACGCCCTTGTCGAGGTTCTTTGTGTTCTTGTCTGAATTATTGGAGAGGGTATCGCTCGCCGAGCTTCGCCAGATCAATTTCTCTGTTTTTTCGTCAAAAAGATCGACCACCAAAGTTCCCACTTTGTACTTATCGACGGTCGTGGTGGCGTCGCCAAATCCACCGAATCCTCCCCAACGGCGGCCTCCACCAAACCCGTTGTAGAACGTGTCCAAGGTTTGTTGTTCCTGAGTTGTCTCAATGGCAAAGACCTCGACGTCTCCCCCGGAGGGAACCAGCGTCCAGCCTTTGGCGGAAAGAGCGCTGTTTACCGCCTCCTTGATCCGGTCGACCAGGAGCGGGTCTTTCGTTTGGACCTTTTCCCAAGAGAAGGTCTTGTATTGGGTAAAGTCTGCGTTGTGGTCGTAATCGGATTTCACGTCTTGAGCGAATGAAACGGCGGCCAGAATGAGCATTAGTCCGACTGTTGCTGCGATTTTTGATAGATATTTCATACTTCCTCCTTTTTATTTTGTTTGGTTTGTTGCCTTTTCTCCGAATCCATTTCTATTAACCGTGCCTGTGACCGGAGCTTCCTTGCGCGTTTGCCTCGACTTTGATTGGCCCTCAAACCCCATGCTCGCCCCTTTCACAGCCTGGTTCCGCTCCACAACCGTGGTCAGTCTGATCACGGCGGCCGCGGCCGTATAGCGGACGACTGCGTTTTTGTCCGACATTGCCGGAACAATAGCGTTGAGGAACTCAGGGTCCACGCGTTTCGCGATGGCGAGCAGTGCCGATGCCCGGACAATCCAAGTCTTGTCCGAGACAGCGCGGACCAAGGCCTGACTGACGCGGGCGTCCGTATCGTTGACGAGAATTCTCGCCGCCGCGGCCCGCGCGGGAGATGTATCATCCTTGGCAATCGCCTTTGCCGCGGAGTACCCAATGCCTCCAAAAGGTATGAACCCGATGCCTTCCTCAATGCCAAGTTCCGCCATCTTCTTTGGATCTCTCATTGTTTCCATCTCTTGGGCCACAAGGCCGCTCGCAGACTTACGCTCGCCTGTGAGTAGTTCGTAATAAACCTCGTAGCCGGCTGGATCGTTGAGGACCTGCAGGGCATGTGCGGCGGTCAGAACAACCGAGGGGTCTTTATCCGCAAGCGCCTTCTTCAATTCTGGAATCGAACCCTTAGAACCCATCAGCCCCAAGGCGGTTGCGGCGGCAGCCCTGACCTCATGCTTCCGGTCTTGCAAAGCCCTCTCCGCCATTTCCGTGGCTTCGGAATCCCCAGGGAGAAGTCGCAGCGCGCGGACCGCTTGAACCCGCTTCCCGGTGCTCTTCTCGTTCACCCCTGCCCGCAGGATATCCCAGGCACGCTTCTGGGGATTCTGGGCAAGTAACACCGGAGTGGGGGCCGCAAGAACCAAGAGCAACAACAAGGGCACCCAAGATCCTGGTCTCGGCGAGAGAGGAATTAGTAGCTTGATGCTTGGCATTCCCTCCAGTCGCTCTGTGCGATGATCATCTACGTCTCGATAGGCGGTACGTGCACTTTTGTTGGCGCAGCCGTTGCTTTGACGCATCCATCCGTGCGGCGTCATTGGATTCCACACACAGCGCGAGCATTGGCAACGAGGGCCGTCAAATCATCGAGTTTGGAAAAAACGGCGGTTATTCCGCACGACAACGCTTCCTTCTCGATGTCCAGATCGTGATCCGCGGCCCACATGAAAATCGCCATTTCTGGTGCTATTGCTTTAAGTTCCCGGGCCAACTGCAATCCATTCATGTCGGGCAAAGAAAAGTCCAAGACTGCCAGGTTCAGCAATAGGCGTTTTGTCTTAGCTATCGCTTCGGCGCCGTTTCCGGCCTCCACACATGCGTTGAAGCCACTGCCTTGATCGAAAATCGTATGAAGAACTTTTCGAAAGGCGTCATCGACATCGACTACCAATACCGTAGGCATAACCATTTCCGTAATCACGAGGCCAAACACTGACGAGCCCCAGTTGATTCAGCCCGTCTCAGTACTCTAAGCATGAATGGTTCCACGTCTCGGCGCTGGTTGTGGTGATGTAACAAAGGACTTAATGAAAAAACGCGCGGCAACGCCCGAGCAGGGGTCTGCATTTGGACAGCGATGACGAATCGTGGTCACTGACCGCGATCAACGGCGGGCAAATTCCTTAACTAACATGAATGGAAATGGGAGAAAAAATATGCGAATGCAAAATTCTGCCCGTCAATAGTGAGTGTTTCTCACTGACAGGGATGTGGGACTGCATGAACGTTGCTGGCCGAATGCCAGCAATCTGTCCTATTGCAACAACGGGGGCAAATCATCTTCTTGCGCTGTTAGCTCCATCGAATGCTGGCTTCTTTGCGGAGAAGGCCGGCTAATTCCCAGCTTCTTCATCTTGTTGATAAGTGTAGTGCGCTTCAAGCCGAGTTTGGCGGCTGCGCCATTCCCGCCGCCGACCAACCAACCTACTGTCTCCAGCGTGTGCAGGATTAAGGCGCGTTCGGAATCCCTCAGAGTGGTTGGCGATGGAGAAGACGTAACTTTGTTAGTCCCCGGCCTAAGAACTGTAAGCAAAGGATTAGGAAGTATTCCCTCGTTCGAAAGGATGACAGCGCGTTCGATCAGGTTCTGCAGCTCGCGAATGTTTCCCGGCCATGGGTACGAGCGGAGCGCAGACATCGTTTCCGGAGGTATATGTTCGATTTGCTTGCCCATCCGGCGGCCAAATGTCTCGACAAAATGCGTCACCAGGACAGGAATGTCCTCCCGGCGCTCCCGCAAGGGTGGGAGCAGGATAGGGAAAACGTTCAGACGGTAGTACAGGTCGCTGCGAAATTCGCGCTGCTTCACCATTTCCGTCAGATCACGGTTCGTTGCGGCCACCAGCCGAACGTCTACTTGGTGAGTCCGGGTGCTGCCCAGGCGTTCGAACTCCTGTTCTTGCACGACGCGCAACAGCTTGGGCTGCAACGACTGCGGAATATCGCCGACTTCATCCAGAAAGAGCGTCCCTTTGTCAGCCAACTCGAAGCGGCCGATCTTTTGCGCTATCGCTCCGGTGAACGCGCCCTTCTCGTGGCCAAAAAGTTCGCTTTCCAGCAAATCCAGGGGAATGGCAGCGCAGTTCAATTTCACGAACGAGCGCCCGCAGCGCGAGCTGATATTGTGAATCGCACGCGCGATCAATTCCTTACCGGTGCCGGTTTCCCCTTGGATAAGAACCGTGGAACCAGTAGGCGCAACGCGTTCAACTTGTTCGAGCACTGCCTCCAGAGCTGGGCTGTTGCCTACCAGTTGCTCGAATCTGCGCTGATTGAGGTCTTGGTTACTCGGCGGGAATCTTTCGAAAGCTTCCACAGAGTGTCTCCTGGCGCACGGGGATGCGCGCCTACGTTGCTGGGCTCAAGACTCCAGAGCCGCTCGAACACTCTCGAGCAGGACTTCATCGTCGAATGGTTTTGACAGGAACTCCACCGCGCCCGCTCTCAACGCCTGCAAGCGCATTTTCGCGTCGCCGTGGGCCGTGATGAAGATGGTCGGAATTCTGCAGTGCTCGGCATTCAACTTAGCCTGCAATTCCAGACCGGACATTCCTGGCATGCGGATATCAGCGATCAGGCACGCCGTCTTGTGTTGTTGGCCGGACTTCAAGAATTCTTCCGCCGACGCAAACGCTTGCGCCGGCATGCCCGCTGATTTCAGCAGGCCCTGCAGTGCGCTGCGCATGGAGTCGTCATCGTCAAGGATGGCAACTAACTTCGTCTTTTCTTGCGTGTTCATGGAAGCAATCTATCAGCACCGCCAAATGCAGCACAATTATCCTTTGGTTTAGGGGGTCTAATACCACTCTGATCGGAGGGGGAGCCGGGAGCTGAAGTTACATTTTGCCGGACGGGAGCTCAAGTTTCGTAGCCATTCTGACCAATTCCGCGAGTGATTCAGCCTGCATCTTGCGCATCACGTGCCCGCGATGGATTTTCACTGTGATTTCGCTGGTGCCGAGCTCGGCAGCGATTTGCTTATTCAGCATGCCGGATATCACCAGGCCCATCACCTCGCGCTCGCGCGCGGTCAACACCTCATAGCGCTTTCGCAACCCAGCCAGCTCACTCTGCTGTTGGAGCGTCACTCGGTCGCGATCCAATGCCTGATGAATCGCGTCGAGCAAATCCTGGTCCCGGAAAGGCTTGGTCAGGAACTCCACAGCGCCGGATTTCATGGCCTTCACTGTCATTGGGATGTCCCCATGACCGGTGATGAAGATGATGGGAATTCGAAAGCCCTTGTCAGCCAGATCTCGCTGAAAGTCCAGTCCGTTGACTCCCGGCAACCTCACGTCCAGAACCAGGCAGCTAGGCCCATCCGGCCGTTTGCTGCGTAGGAATTCCTGCGCCGTGCCGAAGGACTCGGACCGCAAGCCCACTGACTTCAGCAATCCTTGGATGGAGACACGCACGGCGGCATCGTCATCAATAACGAATACTGTCGCAGCGCCTGCGGGCGTCATTCCTGGGCCTCGACTTTGGTGGGCAGGGTGAGATGAAACGTTGCGCCCCTTCCGGAGTTGGCAGTGGCCCACAAGCGGCCCCCATGCGATTCAACAATCGAGCGGCTGATGGACAGTCCCATACCTGTACCGTCAGGCTTGGTCGTGAAGAACGGACTAAAAATCTGGTCCGCCCGCTGCGGGGGCAGTCCCACGCCGGTATCACTGACCGTCACCAGAAGATGTCCGTCTTCCGCTCGCTGCGACTTGATGCCAAGCCCCCGCGCACCATCCACCTGCTTCAAGGAATCGATACTGTTCATGATGAGATTCATCATCACCTGCTGCAATTGCACGCGATCTCCCATCACTTCAGGAAGATCCGTCGCCAGTTCCGTCCAGACCCATAAGTTGTATCGCGTCGTCTCGTTGCGCAGGAGGAGAATCATCTCTTCTATAACCTCGTTTACATCCACGGATTCTCTCTCCGGACTACCCTTCTTGAAATGCAAGCGGATGCGGCTGATGATGTCGGCTGCACGGGTTGCATCCTTGACGATTCTCAACGCAGCCTCGCGCGCCTCTTGCAGATCGGGGTGATCGCGCGTAAGCCAGCGCAAGCACGTGTTGGCGTTGGTGACGGCGGCGGCAATCGGTTGATTCACTTCGTGTGCCAGCGAAGCGGTTAGCTCTCCCATCGTGGTTATGCGATTCACGCGCGCGAGGTCCGCCTGCGCCTGGCGCAAAGCCTCCAGCGCCTCTTCCGCCTGCTTGCGCTCGATGGCGATGCTCGCGAGATGAGTGATGCGCTCAATCGTATTTTGGTCCTCCTGAGTCGGGCTACGCGGTTCGCGATAGTATGTCGCGAACGTTCCCAACACCTTTCGTTCTGAGGACAATATCGGGGTCGACCAACAAGCTCGCAGCCCATGCGCCAAAGCCAGATCGCGGTAATCCACCCATAGCGGATCCGTGGCGATGTCGGACACGATCACTGGTTTTGCGCGGTAAGCGGCCGTCCCGCACGAGCCCACAGCCGGGCCGATGACCGCACCTTCAATTGACTCCGTGTAGGGTATGGGCAGGCTGGGCGCTGCCCCGTGCCGAAGGCAGTTGGCGGTCGGGTCAAACAAAAGGATCGAAGACAGAGAACCACTAGCCAGTTCTTCGACGAGCAGGCATGCGGCCTCGAGGATGGGCACGCGAGAATCGCCCCTGGCTATCATCTCGAGGAGCCGTTTCTCGCCTGCCAGCAACACCTCGGCCCGTTTTCGGTCGGTGATGTCCGTTGCGCTACCTGCGAATTCCACTAAATCCCCGGATGCGTTCAAAATAGGATGGCCGACGCTGTGAATATATTTGACCTTGCCGTCCGGAAGAAGGATGCGGAATTCCGCTTCGTAATCCGACTTTTCAGCGATTGCTCGATCTATCGCCCCTTGCAACTTAGGTCGATCCTCCGGATGAGTGCGCTGCAGACGTTCTTCAAAAGTCGGCGGGCCCTTTTCTGGATCGAAACCATAAATGCGGTACATTTCTTCGGACAAATGCAAGACGTCTTGCCCCGCTACCCGCCAAGCCCAACTCCCGGTATGCGTCAGCCTCTGCGCTTCCGCCAGGTACGCCTCGCTTCGCTGCAACTTCTCTTCCTGCAATTCCAAGGTCTGGGCAGCGAATCGTCTATCCATCCAGGATGTCAGCAGAGCCAGCCCGAGGACGATCCAGGTGACGGCGGCAATTCCGAGTGTTCCAAGCGTGGAGATGCTTACAGCGTGAGACAGGTCCGCTGGTATGCCGGAGGGCGTGAAACTGGCAGCGGCCATGCCGGTGTAATGCATGACGGGGATCGCGGTACCCATCACGACGGCTCCGGCTAACTTTTCCCAGCCGATCCCCGTTTTCTCATCTCGGAAGTGAAAGGTAATCCACAACGCGGCGAGAGAAATCAGAACCGCGAACGCGACGGACAGGACGACGAGAAAGGAATTAAACTGGCAGAGGGCGGATAAACGCATGGCGCCCATGCCGATGTAATGCATGCCTGCAATGCCCGTACCCATCAGGACGCTTCCGGCGAGCGCTCGGAACACACTCATTTTCTGTTGGCTCACGACACCCAGCGCAACGACCGAGGCGAGAATGGCCGCAAACAGCGACAGAAGAACGGTCGGCCAATGGTAGGCCACGGGAATCGGCAGGATGAATGCCAGCATCCCAATGTAGTGCATGGACCAAATGCCAGTCCCCATCGCGCCGGCCCCGCCCAGCAGCCAAAGCGCTCGAGACCAACCACGCGCAGCCGTTACGCGGCCCGCAAGATCCAGCGCAGTGTACGACGCAAAGATGGCGATCAATACCGAAAGCGCTACGAGCGCATAGTTGTACGAGCCAATCAAGTTCACGGCAGCCATGTGACTCCATCCGGTTGCCACGCGGAGCAGTCGCACCGCGCTTCAATCAAAAATTAAGCGTCTCGCTAGCACCAGAGTCAATTATGCGCCTCGCCCTTGGTAGGCAAGGTGAGATGAAATGTTGCGCCCCGCCCGGAGTTGTCGGCAGCCCACAGGCGGCCACCATGCGATTCAACGATGGAGCGGCTGATGGACAAACCCATGCCGGTCCCTTGAACCTTGGTGGTGAAGAATGCATTGAAAATCTGGTCCGCCTGCTGCGCGGGCAGCCCCACGCCGGTATCACTGACGGACACTTGGATGTGCTCATCTTCCTCTCGCTGTGACTTGATGGCGAGCTCGCCTGTTCCATCCACGTCTTTCATGGCTTCGATGCCGTTGAGCATGAGATTCATCAGCACCTGCTGCAATTGCACGCGATCTCCCATGACCTGTGGAAGATCCGCGGTCAGCTCCGTTCGGAATGAAATGGAATATCTCATCGCTTCGCTGCGCAGAAGGACGATCATCTCTCGTATGATTTCGTTTACATCCACCAACTCCCGTTCAGGAGTGCCTTTCTTGAAGAGCAGACGAATGCGCTTGATGATTTCCGCGGCCCGCGTTCCGTCTTTCACGATTCTGGTGACAGCCGCGCGGGCCTCCTCGAGATTTGGGGTGTCCGCGGCGAGCCACCGCAAGGAAGTATTGGCGTTGGTGATGGCGGCGGCAATCGGTTGGTTGATTTCATGCGCCAGGGAGGCGGTCAACTCACCCATGGTGGTCACGCGGTTGATGCGTGCGAGGTCCGATTGCGCCTCACGCAACGCCGCTTCGGCCCTTCTGCGTTCAGTCACGTCCATAATCGTGCCAATGTACTCAATGAGGTCGCCGGAGCCGTTGAGCACAGGGTGGGCCACAGCGTGGATGTGCTTTATCGATCCGTCCGGGATAACAATTCGATAGTCGAAATCCCAATCAGCATTTTCGCTGGCCGCCTTGGCAGCCATTTCGACGTACAGGCGGCGATCTCCAGGATGAATGCACTCTCGAAGCATTTCCCTGGTGGGGTTCTCTTCCTGGGGATCGCGGCCAAAAATTCGCAGCAACTCGGGCGAGGCAAAGAAACTCCCCGAGACAACATTCTGCGCCCAACTGCCCATACGGCCGAGTTTTTGAGCCTCGTGCAGGTAGGCCTCGCTTTGCCGCAATTTTTCTTCTGCCTGATTGCGCTCGGCAATTTCGAGTTTCAGGTCTTCATTCGCCCGAGTCAATTCCGCTGTTCGTTCCGCGACTCTCACTTCAAGCTCATTCCGCGTTCGCGTAAGCCGCGTCATCAACAACGCAAAGATCAGAAACACCAGGTCATAAAAAACGCGGGAGACGGTACTGATTTCAGGTTCAAAATAAAAGCCCCGCACAAACAAGGAGAGCAAAGCCGCGAAGATGCCGGGCGTGGTGCCGCCGTACCAATACGTGACCGCGATTGCGGATAGCGCGAATGCCGTAAACGGCTGAGGCAAATGGAAGTATAAGAACGCCTGCGCCCAGCCGAGTGCTGCCGCGACCGAGACTACAGCTAGTCCGTATCGCAGGGCCAAAGATATTGCCGGCTGGGCAGTCCATTTCGATTTTAGGGGATCGGCCATCGCCACGCGTCTCTCTGGATAAATGCTTCCTTTGAGTGGCCCGCAAAAAGGCCATGCTAACTATAGCTCGGTTTCAAACCACAATTGAACCCGCTGCGCGATCAGAGGCAAAAATGAATGCGTTCCAGCTTTCAAGCAACGTCGCGCATGCCCCCGTCTGGGCCCGTCCAGCGATCTAATTACGCGGCAGGTTATTGGATGTTGGAATCGCAACACGGACGCATTCGTGGTTCTGATGTCCACGGGCAACCTTGCGTCAACCTGCGGACACTTGTTGGCTTGGCCCGGAAGTAAGACTCTGTGGGTCCAGTCCGTGGAATTTATTCATTTTCTTGCACTTCGGTTCAACCCAGACCTTTGGCAGATCAAATGCACATGCCTAGGCGGGGGAGCCAAATGTTTACCAGGGCCGTGTTGCCCCGGCTGTAGATCCGATGCGCCACAGTAAACACGAAATCGATGCCAGAAATGCTCACAGGGTTCTGCCTCCGGGGTTTTATGAAACAGAGGTGTTGGGTATGAAACTCTCATGCGTTGAAAGTATTGTCCTTGTACTAGCGACAGCTCTGCTCCTGGGGCCTGTTGCGGCTGCTCAGGAAAGTAAGACCAAACCATCGCCGCGAAAGACGTCCCCCGAAATGGTGGCATCGCAATCACATTCTGTGGACTTGCTCCGGCAACTAGACGGCTCTTTAATAGCGCTGACCTCCAGGGTTACCCCTGCCGTAGTCCAAATTGAGGTTACCGGTATAGGGCCGACGCACACAAAGAGCAACGAAGATGGCGGAGGGCTGGCTGTACTTGCCGAGGAGCACGCTATCGGTTCGGGGTTGATTCTCGATCCGCAGGGATACATCGTGACGAATGCGCACGTCGTTGAGCGTGCCGATCGGATCCGAGTAGTCCTTCCCACCCCGGCCGGAGATTCAGCGTTCGACACTACGCCGGAAGGAAAGGCGCAAATTCTGGCAGCCAAAGTCGTGGGTGCTGATCGTCAAACTGATTTAGCGCTGCTCAAAGTGGAGGCGAGCGATCTGCCCACATTGCCGTTGGGAGTCAATCAGCCCGCGCGACCGGGAGAGTTGGTCTTCGCGATTGGCAGTCCCGGAGGTTTGCAGAACTCCATAACGATGGGTGTCGTTAGCTCGGTGTGGCGGCAGCCCGATCCCGAAAGTCCCATGGTGTACATTCAAACAGACGCTCCCATAAATCCCGGCAACAGTGGCGGCCCGTTAGTGGATCTAGATGGCTACGTAGTGGGATTGAATACTTTTATTATGACCAAAGGCGGGGGCAGCGAGGGATTAGGGTTTGCCATACCGGCCACAACTGTCCAATTCGTCACCGAGGAGCTCAAACGCTACGGACACGTGCACCGGACCGAGATTCAGGCAAGCGCACAGACGATCACGCCGACGCTCGCCGCGGGCTTGGGTTTGAAGCAGGATTGGGGCGTGCTCATATCGGACGTCACTCCGGATGGCCCGGCGGACACGGCAGGATTGAACGTGCAGGACATAGTTTTATCCGTCGACGGCATGCCCATCACGGGGTTGCCAGGTCTGAGCGCAGCTCTCTGCCAACATCCTCCCGATAAAGATGTAAGGATGAGTGTGCTGCGTGGCTCATCCAGGATCTCGCTCGAGATCCCCGCCCTGCAACGCTACGACCAGGAGGACGAACTTTCGACTCTTGCCACCCCCGCAAATAGGATCGCACGGTTGGGAATTTTTGCGACCGCTCTCGAAAGTAACTTCCAATATGTGCTGGGTAATGTCCGTTCCTCGGGCGGCGTTGTGGTCTTGGCAAAAACGTCGGGGCCGAATGCCCTAAAGGCCAAGCTCCAAGCGGGCGATATCATCCGTTCTCTGAATAAGACTCCCATGGACTCCGTCGAACAGTTGAGGACAGCAGTTCGTGAGCTCAACTCCGGCGATCCTGTGGTTTTGCAAATTGAGCGAGATGAGAAGTTGCAGTACGTCGACTTCGAAATGGACTAGATGTGCGGGACCCTCAGTCTGCTACGCAATCCCCGCAAGGTGAGGGGTCCCGAGATTCCAAGTACCTGCGTGATTATCAACGCACGTTTATTAACTGCGCGGCCGCGTCCGGCTGTTGAGGTCATCATCCACTAACATAACAGCTGAGAGCACATTCGCTGTTGAAGCGCGCAAAACTGCAATTTTTCGGTCGCCAGACTCCTCAGCGACGGGCAGTTAACAGCACTGTCCAAATGCCGACTTCACTGAGTGTCTCCCCAGCCGGGCGCGAAACTGGCTGGTTCATCACATGAGCCTCTAACTAGAAGGTTCAAAAGTGGTTACACGCTGATAACAGACAAGCCCGCCGACTGGAACGGCAAATGCTTTGTCTAGATTGGACCTCAAAAGAGGAGGACCTATGAAAATGCGACGGATCCTATCCGCATTAGTGAGATTGAAATCATTGTTCAAATTCGGGCCGTCGGCACTGCCAGTGGAAACTGATTCCCTCGATTTAGTGCCGAAGATGGAGACGTTGCCATGAACATCACATTGTCCAAGCAAGTTTTGTTCGTACTATTCTGCTGTTTGCTCGTACAACTAAATGCGCGAGCAAATTCATACAGCCCCACAAGCCAATCCACCGAACAGCCGGCAACTCCAGCCGCGCAGCAATCCCCGCAGGAGTTGCAGCAACTTGTCGCGCTGATCGCGTTGTACCCGGACGCGCTCGTGGCGCAGGTCCTCGCCGCTTCCACATACCCGACCGAGGTCGTTGAGGCGGAACGGTGGAAGCAAAGTCATTCCAACCTCAAGGGCGAAGAGCTGGCCGCGGAAGTCGACAAACAGCCCTGGGACCCGAGCGTGAAAGCCCTCACGCAATTTCCCTCGGTCCTTGAAAACATGGACAAGAATCTTTCCTGGACTTCATCTCTTGGCGACGCCTATGCCAATCAGCCTCAAGCGGTGACGGATGCCGTCCAGGTGATGCGCCAGCAGGCTCAAAAGGCCGGCAAGTTGAATACCAACGAACAGGAAAGTGTAACGACTCAAGGCAACACCATCATCATCCAACCCTCCAATCCTGATGTGGTCTACGTGCCTGCCTACGACCCGTGGCTCGTCTACGGAGATCCCATCGTCGCCTACCCAGGCTGGGTTCCCGTGCCCGGAATTTTCTACGGCGGCCCGTCGATTTACTTTGGAGGTGGATTTGGAATCGGCTTCTTCGGAGGATTTGGGTGGGGCTGGCACCACTGGGATTATGATTGGCACCGTCACGGCGCGACTTACAACCACAACACGTACATCTCCCACAGCCGGACGATCATCAATCGCAACAACTTCAATCACAACACTTTCAATCACAACGGCGGCGATTTCAACCACGGGAATGCATTCCACGGAAGCGGACCCGGAGGCGGAAATCCAGGATTTCATGGTGGCCCACCTTCGCACCCGCAGCCAGGAACCCACTCCGGCGCGTTCAGTGGCTTTGATCACGGAGGAAATGTCCGAGGCTTTTCCTCTCGCGGGCAGTCGAGCTTTGGTGGCTCCCATGGAGCAGGTGGGTTCCAAGGTGGCGGTGGTTTCCATGGTGGAGGCGGCTTCCACGGCGGTGGTGGCGGACATAGGTGATCACATGCAGGCGTATGTGGAATTTGTGACAAATTCAAGAATGGAGGGCAGTACCATGCGGCAGAATGCTTCGATTTTAGATCAACTTGAATGGAAGAGGTTCTTTCGATTTGCTGCGGCTGTTCTACTCGCGCTGACTTTGGCGTCTTCGTTGGTGCCAACGTTCGCCCAGCAGCCGGGGCAGTCTACATTTGTCTCCGTCGAAGATGCTAGCCACGCTTTCTTTACTGCCATGCAGTCACCGGATGACCGGTTTCTTATGAGCATCCTGGGACCTGCTGGAAAAGACATCGTCTCGTCCGGCGACGCAGCGGAAGATTTGGATGCTCGCACCCGCTTCACAGCCAAATACCAGGAGATGCACCGGTTCGTCACCGAACCGGACGGAAAAGTAACGCTGGTAGTGGGGGCCGAAAACTGGCCGCTGCCGATTCCGATGGTCAACCAAAGCGGGGCGTGGTATTTCGACACCCTGGCTGGGAGGGACGAAATCTTGTTTCGCCGCATTGGCAAGAATGAGCTGGCGGCGATTCAAGCCAGCAGCGAACTAGTGGACGCCGAGAAACAGTATTACGCCAGGGCCCCAAAGGGCTTTGCCGGGGAGTACGCAACGAAATTGGTCAGCGACGTGGGCGCATATAACGGCTTGTATTGGGAGGGGACGGAAGATCAATTCGAAAGCCCGATCAATCCTCTGATCGCGTACGCCCGCCAAAATCTCCCCAAAAGCCAGGTTGGAGCAAACGTTCCGTTCGATGGCTATTTTTTCCGGATCCTCACGAGCCAGGGACCTCATGCACCGGGCGGAGCCAAGAATTATGTCGTCGGCGGAAAGATGACCGCGGGATTTGCTTTCGTCGCATACCCTGTAGAGTACCGTTCCTCGGGCGTGATGACTTTCATTGTCGACAAATCAGGCGTCGTCTACGAAAAGGACCTCGGTCCCAACACAACAGAGCTTGTTGAAGCGATGACCACCTATGACCCGGATTCCAGCTGGCACAAAGTGGAATGACGATAGAGTGCGTCGGGCTGCGGGCTTGGCCCGCAGCCTCAGCTGGGGGTAACAAAAAAAGGCGCCAGCTCCAGGCAGTGCGATAAGGGAACGCTCATGCGGTTCAGAGAAAGGCTACCCGGAACCATGAGACTCCCGAGCACACGAATTCTCGTTTTGATCGTGATCCTACTTCTCCCGTTTCCTCGCATTCTGACGGCCCAAGAACCAATGGTGACCTCGGAGACAGGTCTCGGCGATTCACAACCGATTTCAGCAGATAACTACCAAAGTGAAAACTCCTCGGGACTGGACGACGGCGCATCGGCACCGAGCCAGTCGACCCAGCCCACGAACAGTAGCAATAATGACTGGGTCCACGCATGGATGCGCAAAGTCGACAAGGTCCGAGCCAGCCAGCCACATTTTGTTTCGCCAATCGTTACCACTCACGTCATGTTGGTTCAACAATTCCGCTACGACATGTCCTGGCAGCAGGATCCCTCCGGTGGCACAACGACTTCCAACTACGGTGCGTCGAAGGGTCTTGAAATTATTCCCTTAAGCCGGTTAGAAGTCGGCATCTTTCCTCCCAACTATTTGGCGCACCAATCCTCCGCCCCAGATGGATTTGGAGATGTTTCGTTTCAGCTAAAGTTTCGGGCGTTTTCCGCAACGGAGGGGCACGGGGACTACTTCGTAGGATTATTTTTCGCGGGTTCGCTGCCAACGGGAACCCCGCCCAATGGCATCGGTCACACAATTGTTTCGCCCACTCTTGCAGCTGCCAAAGGCCTTGGGCACTGGGACATTCAATCCACCCTCGGCGCTAATCTTCCTGCGAGTGGGGCCAATCTTCTCGGACGAGCCATCATTTTCAATACAGCGGTCAACTACAAAATTAAGAATAAGTTTTGGCCCATGCTGGAGCAGAATTCTACTTTTTGGTCGGGCGGCGTCCTGGATGGGAAAAAACAAGTCTTCTTGACACCCGGATTCGTCTTGGGCTCATTCAGTGTCGCGCAGCGACTGCGCTTCGCCATCGGCGCCGGTGTGCAGATTGCTGTGACGGAATTCCACCAGTACAACCACCGCTGGATCCTTTCGTTGCGCTTTCCATTTTGAACCGAGCGGGGGCAAACATTCTCGCTGTACCAAACGAAAATAGTGGAGCCCATCCATGCGGCACAATTGGGCCATGCCGGCGCCGATGCCATTCCACGCCCAGCCCCGATATCTCACAAGAAGTCAGAGCATTGTTGCAGAGCGACGCGTAAATGTCGTTCAAGGTAGCGGGATGCGGATCGGCATCAGGGGCACGGCCATGCACCTATTCTGATTCTGACTCGTCAGAAATATGGGCTAGGCGGAGCGCCCCTTTGAAGAGGCCATCGCTCTTGTCGGGTGATTTGGGCCTGCCCCCGCTTTTGTGCGTTCGACTGCGAAGGCAATCTCTTGTAGATCCGCGGGTGTGAGCTCGAGAGATGCGGCTCGGATCCAGCCGTCCACTTGCGCTGGCGTACGCGCTCCCACGATCGCTCCCGTCACGCCCGGCCAGGCGAGTGTCCAGGCGATCGCCACCGAAGACACCGTTGTGTCGTTCCTCATTTGCAATGGGTCGCAACGCATTACGAAGGGCCAAGTTGCGGTTGAGATTAGGTTCCAGGAATTCCGACGCCCTGCGCCGCCAGTCGTCGTCCGCTAGTTTTGCCATCCGAAGGGTGGTGAAACTGTCTGTCAGGAGTCCGGACTGCATGGGGCTGTAACAGATCACGCCGGTATGGTGTTTTTCGCACCAGGGGATTTCCTTCTCAGCAGCCTTGCGGTTTATCAGCGAGAACGGAGGTTGCAGAGAGTCCACGTGGCGAATCACCTCGCAACGTTCCAGCAATTCGGTGTTGAAGTTCGAGACGCCCGCCGCCCGAACTTTTCCTTCCTTCATCAGCTTGACGATCTCGGACCAGGAATCCTCGACGGGTGTTCCCGTGTCATCCGGCCAGTGAAATTGATAGAGATCAATGCGTTCGATACCCAGTCGGCGAAGAGATGCTTCGCATTCGCGCCGTATGGAATCCGGCTTGAGCACGCGACGCGGTTCTACCATGGGATTGTTGCTATCCCAGATCAGGCCGCATTTTGTGAACACATACGGCCGTTTGGACGCGGGCAAATCACGCAACAGGCGGCCGACTACTTCTTCGGAATGGCCTAGCCCGTAGACTGCCGCCGTATCGATCCAGTTGATGCCCAGGTCGAGAGCGTCGCGCATGGTGGCAATAGAATCGGAATCGTCTTGCGGTCCCCATCCAAAGGACCACCCTCCGCCTCCGACCGCCCAGGAGCCAAATCCAACTGTTGTGATATGGAGTCCGCTGGAACCCAGCGGACGAGTAGGTAGTGCCATGGTGTTCTCCTTTTTAATCGAATTGACCAGATTTTGCCGATGAAGTATCCCGAAATCTTAAGCATCGTTCATTCGCGTTGGAATCGAGGCAATGCTATACCTTTGGCAGATACGAACGATCCCATCCGCCACCAATCGCCTTGATCAGCAACACACTTGAAACCATACGCCTGGTGGATATATCGACGACTGTGCGTTCGTTGGCAAGGGCGGCGCTTTGCGCCGTGATGACTTGCAGGTAAGTCGTAAGGCCTCCCTTATATAAACTGGTTGAGAGTGTGAGTGTACGTTCCGCCGCAGTTACGGCATCGGTCTGAGTCTTTGATTCGTTTTCCAGAATGCGCAGCGCGGCCAGGTTATCCTCCACTTCCTGAAATGACGTCAGTATAATCTCCCGATACGCAGCGACAGATTGGTCGTAAGCGGCCTTGGCTTGGTCCGAAACGGCGTGTCGCCGGCCGCCATCGAAAAGCGTAATGACCGCGGAAGCTCCGAGCGCCCAAAGTCCGGACGGGCCCGAGAACCATGTTCCGGGCTGAATGCTTTCGAACCCGCCCGTTGCGCTCAGGGGAATCAGCGGATAGTAGGCCGCCTTGGCAATTCCAATCTGGGCGTTTGATTCTTCCATGCGGCGCTCCGCGGCCGCGATGTCGGGACGTCGCTCCAGCAAATCGGATGGCAATCCCGGAGGTGTCGTGGGTGGAATCGAATTCAGGGGGAGTCCCGGAAGGCTGAAAGTCGATGCCGGCTCACCGACGAGGGCGGCGATGGCGTGTTCGAATTGCGCGCGTTGTAAGCCGATATCGATTGCCTGCGAGCGTGTGGTCTCAAGCTGGGTTTGTGCTTGGGAGACGTCCAGCCCTGAAGCGAGCCCTCCGCTATAGCGCTCCTGTGCCAGCTTTAGCGCGTCTTCATAAGCGCTGACGGTGGAATTGAGGAGGTTTTCCTGAGCATCCAGCCCGAGCAGCTCAAAGTAATCCACAGCCAGTTCGGAGTGGAGACTCAGATTGACGCTTTCGAGATCTGCGGCGCTTGCCTGGGCCTCCGAGCGGCTTGCTTCGACTGTCCGGCGGACGCGGCCCCAAACATCCGCCTCGTAGGAGGCAGCTATCGGAAGAAAATAATCCGTGTAGCGGTTTTTCGAAATGTCGCTGGAGAGAGGCCTATTTTTCGAGAGCTGAGTGGGGCTAACTAAAGCGGATCCCGTCACTACCGGATAATATCCGGAACGCGAAATTCGAACGGCCGCACGGGCTTGCAAATACTGGTCCTGGGCAATCTTCAAATTCTGGTTCGAGACTTCAATCTTATCCTCGAGCCCGCTCAACTGTGGATCGTTAAACACCTGCCACCATTTCCCGCGCGCGATCTGGTCGTTCGGTTGCGCTTGCTTCCAATTGGGTCCCATTTCCTTAAAAGCTGGGGGCACCTGAGCGGAAGGTTTCACGTATCGCGGCCCGACCGCGCAACCATTCAGAGCCAGAAGTGTGATGCCCGCGAAGACTGCGAGCACTGAATTCGCAGTGCTCCCGTGGGCGCGATACGGATCGCAATTCGGTAGCATAGTTAGTCTCCAGAAGTCGCCGGCTGTGCGATCTGGACGGCCTCTCCCGAAACCAGTGAATCCGGAGGGCTGACAATGACTGAATCGCCGTCAGAAAGGCCTGAAACAACCTCGACTTGCGTTCCAAAATCGCGCCCCAAAGTAATAGGCGTTAATTCGGCGCGGTTGCCATTTTTTACCGTCGCGACCTGCAAGCCATTGGTGCGGAAAATAAGCGCGGTGACCGGCAACAGATATGTGACCGCCGTGGATAGCAGCTTGAGGTGGACTTCAGTGTATGCGCCGGTCAGGAGCTTTCCCGTTGGATTATCCAAGTCGATTTCCGTCAGCAATGTACGGGATGCGGTGTCAATCGCATTCGCGTTTCTGACAAGCTTCCCTTGGAATCGTTTCCCGGGAAATTCCGCCAACGTCAGATCCGCGGTAAGCCCGGGCGTGGCAGCCTGCGAATATGCCTGCGGCACGTTGACATAGACCCTGAGCTTCTCTATGGAAGCCATCTGAAACAGAGCCTTGGCCACGCCGCCGGTCGCGCCCGAATCGATAAGATCCCCGATGTCCGTATTTCGAGCTGTAATCACTCCATCGAAGGGGGCATAAATTTTTTCGAACGACTGGAGTTGCTCCAGGCGATTTACGTTGAATTGCGCCGAGTCGACCATCGCTTTTTTCGCTTTACTATTGCCTTCGGCATTGTCCACGTCCTGCTTGGCAACAGCGTCCGTCTTGAGCAAGTCCTCATATCGAGTTGCGGTGATGGCCGCGAGATCATTATTGGCTTGCGCCGTCGCCAGATCGGCTCGCGCTTGCTGCAATTGCTGATCCAACTCGGGCGACTCGATTTCAGCCAGCAGTTGGCCGGCCTTGACGTGGGCTCCAATGTCGAAGTACCAGCGCTTCAGGTAGCCATTCGTTCTTGCATAGATGGGCGCGTTTGTAAACGGCTGAATATTACCCGGGAGCTGGATTTCCTGGGCTGGAGCCGCGTGCTGTGGCTGAATGACGGAGACGGTCGGAACTGCCATGGCCGTCGTTTCCTGGCGCACCTGCGCCCGTGCTTTCAGCCGCGGGATCACACCCGCGAAGACCACTCCGGCCACCGCAACGATGACTGCCGCGGCGATGAATGACAGCCGTAGGGCTTTTCGAAGTCGCGACACCTTGCCGGGTGCGCCAATTTCCTGTGAGCGGGTTCCAGCTTCGCTTGCTGCGGATTTAGGTTCGATTTCCATGATTTTTTCCTTTTGCACATTCCTTCGAAATATATTACTTGGACCCAATCGTCGATGGTTGATTCCGACGGCTATGCACGATGCTGAAGACCACAGGTACGAAGAGCAGGGTCGAGACCGTCGCGAACAGCAAGCCGCCGATCACCGCACGGCCCAGAGGAGCGTTCTGTTCGCCGCCCTCACCCAGACCCAAGGCCATCGGCAGCATGCCGATAATCATTGCCAACGCCGTCATCAGCACGGGACGAAAGCGCGTGTAACCAGCCTCCAGGGCTGCCTCCACTGAGGTTCGGCCTTCCTCCAATTGCTCTCGGGAAAAACTAATCACCAGGATGCTATTTGCGGTGGCCACGCCCATGCACATAATCGCCCCAGTCAAGGCCGGCACGCTGATCGTGGTCTGGGTCAAAAAGAGAAACCACACGATTCCCGCCAAAGCCGCCGGCAGCGCCATCAGAATGATGAACGGGTCCAGCCAAGACTGAAAATTCACCACGATCAACAGATAGACGAGAACGATCGAGAAAATCAGGCCGGCAAGAAGTCCGAGGAACGACGAGTGCATGGTCTGAATCTGGCCGCGAACAATGATGTCAGATCCTGGCGGCAGTTGTTTTTGACTTGCCTTCACGATGGAGTTGATATCGCTCGATACGCCGCCCAGGTCACGCCCCTGCACGGATCCAAAAATGTCCAGCACTTGCTGGACGTTGTAATGAGATACGACCCCCATCTCGGAGGCACGGTTCACATAGGCCAGGTTGGCAAGAATCTGCGGTGGAGCATTCGTCAGACCCGTCACTGGAATATTTTCAAGGTCCTGGAGCGACTCGATTCGATACTGCGGGGTTTGCGTGGCGATGGAATAGCTCACGCCGTTTTTCGGATCCAGCCAGAACGTGGGAGAGGTTTGAAAACTTCCACTGAGCGATACGAGCATCTCACTGGCAACTTCCCGCTGCGTGAACCCGATTTCCTGCGCCTTCGTTCGATCGACCCGAATATGAAGCTTCGGCTGATTGAAAGGCTGCTGGATCCTCATATCAGCGGTTCCAGGAATGAATTTGAGTTGATTCAACAGATTGTCAGCGAATTGCCGGTTGCCTTCCAGATCATCGCCGACAACCTGGATGTCGATCGGCGCCGGCAAGCCGAAATTCAGGATTTGGCTCACCATGTCCGCGGGCAAGAAATAAAACATGACACCCGGGAACCGGTGATTGAGGTCCAGCCGCAAATCCTGCACATACTGCGCCGTGGGATGGTGATTGGTCGAGAGCGAAACCAAAATGTCAGCATCCTCCGGTCCAACCGGGGCGGAATTGCTGTATGACAAATTGATTCCGCTGTACGGGACCCCTATGTTGTCGATGATGCTGGCAACTTCCTGCGTCGGAATCTTGCGCCGAATTTCAGTATCCACCCGGTCGCATAAGGCCGCTACGTCTTCGATGCGTGTCCCGGTTGGCGCTCGCAGATGAAGTTTGAACTCTCCGCTGTCCACAGATGGAAAAAAATCCTGGCCTAGAAACGGAAAAATAATGACAATCGAGAGTACGCAGGCGGAAAGAAAGCTCGCGACGAATACGCGGCGATGCGCGAGGCACCACGCGAGAACCCCACGGTATGCATCTCTAAGCTCTTCGAAACCATGTTCGAAGCGCGATTGAAGTCGTGAGAATACATTCCGTTTAGTTGCATCCTGCGCGCTGCCCTCTCGGTGTCCAGCCAAGAGGTATTTGGCCATCGTCGGCACGATCATCCGAGACAGCAAATAGGACGCCAGCATGGCGAAGACGACCGCCTCAGCCATCGGTACGAAGAGGTACCGCGCGACGCCGGTCAGCAGGAACATGGGGACGAACACGATGCAGATACTCAGCGTCGACACCAGGGCGGGGACCGCAATTTGCTGCGCGCCATCCAAGATGGCGTGCTCGATCTCCTTTCCCATGGCCAAGTTCCTGTTAATGTTTTCGATTTCCACGGTCGCGTCGTCGACCAGAATGCCCACCGCCAGCGCCAGGCCCCCGAGTGTCATAATGTTGATGGTTTCCCCAAGTGCGCTGAAAACGATGATCGAAGTGAGAATGGATAGCGGGATCGAAACAGCGATGATGACCGTGCTGCGCCAGCTGCCCAGGAAAACAAGAATCATGATGGCGGTGAGGCACGCCGCAATCAGGGCTTCGCGCACGACCCCCTGAATCGCCGCGCTAACGAAAAGCGATTGATCCGAGAGATAGCGGATCCGCAGATCTTTTGGCAGCCCACTTACGATGTGGGGGATGAGTTGCTTGATTCCGGAAATGATAGCCAGGGTGGAGACTTCCCCAGTTTTCACAACGCTGAGAAGCGAAGCGCGCTTGCCGTCCACGCGCACGATATTCGTCTGCGGTGGAAATCCGTCCCGGACGTTGGCGACGTCATGAATGTAGATCGTCGAGGTCCCAACAGTTTTAACAGGAAGATTATTCAGCTCCTGGATAGTTTGCGGGCTGGCATTCATATCCACGTTGTATTCAAAACTACCCATTTTGGCTGTCCCGGCGGGCAAAATAAGGTTCTGAGCGCTAATCGCATTCACGACATCGGACGGGGATAGCCCCTTCGATTGCAACCCCGTGGTATCCAGGTCCACCTGGACCTGGCGCTGTTTCCCACCATAGGGGTAGGGCATGCCGGTACCGGGAACGGTGATCAACTGCGTTCGGATAGAGTTCAACGCCAGGTCATTTAGATCCTGTTCGGACAGCGTTTTTCCTGAAATGCCAAGCTGCAAAATGGGTACGCTGGACGCGTTATATGTGATGATCAACGGAGGCGTACTGCCCGTGGGCAGTTGCTTCAATTGGGTCTGCGATGCGGCAGTGACTTGCGCGACGGAGTTGCTGATTTCTGTGTTTTGCTGGAAAAAGACCTTCACGACAGCGATTCCATTCAGCGATTGCGATTCGATGTGTTCGATATTGTTGACTGTAGTTGTCAGGTTCCTTTCGGTGACGGAGACGATGCGGTCCGACATTTCCTGCGGAGCGAGCCCGTTATAGGTCCAGATGATGCTGATGACAGGAATGTTGATATTTGGAAAAATGTCGGTTGGCGTGCGAATGATCGCCAGCGGGCCAAGGATGAGGATCAGTATGGCCAGGACGACGAACGTATATGGTCTTCGCAGGGCAACCCGAACAATCCACATTGTCCACTCCTTTGCCTCGCATATTCGGAATCCAGCCGACAGGTAACTGCTTGAACAAAGCAACCGGCATTCCATAGCCGTATCCATGAGCGACCACCGAGATATTGTGCGGTTGGTGAAGGACTTATAGATTAAGGCGGGCCGCAAGAGCAGAAGGAAGTGGGCGGCCTCACCGGAGCCACTGGAGTCAGCCGGCGGTCACGAGTCCGAAATCCGACAGCGGGAATGCTCGACACAAATAAACGGGCGGATAAATCTCGCCGTGCAGTGGGCACTTGTTACGCGGACAAAGAGACGGCGACCACTAATCGAACCCGTGGCCCTCTCGTTTCGTTATTGGTCGACGTTTTGGCGAGCGACAGGACGCCATGGTGGGTCAGACGCTGTGAACGCGGCGCGGTTATTTCGGTGTCAGATGATTGGTTGGCATTGGCTGCGATGGCGCCGTAGACACCAGATGGGCGCAGTGGTCGTAACCCCATGAAAACACAATGTAAAAAATTTGGCTGGGAGGCCTGGACTCGAACCAGGATAGTCAGCTCCAGAGGCTGATGTACTACCGATTGTACGACCTCCCAACCGAGGGTGGCGAAGCAAATGGGCCGCGCGGGCCAGGAAATCTTCGTGGCCGCACGACCCAGCCTCCTTACTTTAGTCAGGATTCGAGAATCCGTCAACCGCGCCGTGATCGTTGCGGACTCCACTGGTGCGGGAAATGAGCGGCATTCGCAAAATTCACGGAGACTTTTACTGTTGAGATAGGCGGCCCCGGCCAGTACCATCGTCAATCCGTGCTTTCGAGCGCGCGTTGCCACACTGGGTTCAAGGGAGCGAATCACGATGCCGCCCGCAGTCAGCGAATGGTCGAACCTTTTGTTTCGATGGATCCACGTCCTCGCCGGTGTTTTCTGGATCGGACAAACCTACTATTTCACTAAGCTGGAAGGGCGCATGGCCTTGGATGAGGACGCCGCGCGCGCGGCCGGGCGCACGCCCCAAGTCTGGATGGTGCATAGCGGCAGTTTCTCTGTCGTTGATAAGCAAACCTCGCCAAAATTATTGCCGACGACATTGTACTGGTTCCGCTGGGAAGCGCTGATCACGTGGATTTCCGGTTTTCTGCTGCTCGGCCTGCTGTACTACCACGGCGGTCTGCTGCTGGACGACAGTGTCTCTAACGTCGGCATGGGGGTAGCGATAGCGATCGGCCTTGGCACATTGATTGTTGGGTTCACCGTGTACGAACTGTTGTGGAGCTCTCCGCTGGGCCGCTCGCCAGTGCTGGCCGGGACGATCTGCTACTTGCTCGTCGTAGCGCTTGCCTACGGTCTCACCCACGTCATTAGCGGCCGCGCCGCGTACATCCATATTGGCGCCCTCTTCGGCACAATTATGACCGCGAACGTCTGGATGCGCATCCTGCCCGCGACGCGCAAAATGCTGAACGCATTGCGCGAAGGAAAGCCGCCTGATTTGGAACTGGCCGAACGAGCCAAAGCCCGCACGAAGCACAACACCTATATGACCGTCCCGCTGATCTTCCTGATGATCAGCAACCACTTCCCTACAGCCACTTACGGCGCGAGCTACAATTGGTTGATTCTCTCGGCACTCGTGCTGGCGGGTGCGGTGAGTGCGAATTACATCTATAAGCCTTGAGAAATTAGCGCCCCAGATTCTCGCACAAATCCATCAACCGCGCCGGGTCATACAAGATCAGACACCTTGAGCTTTCGCCTTGCGCCGTGCCGGATGTGTAGTACTTCAAGGCGCTTGTGTCTCTCCACCACGCGATAGATTACTCGATAGATGTGAGGCTTGTTTCCATGCAGCAGGTGTCTGAGCTCACCTTTCTTTCGCGTCACAGGACACCGGTTCGGCTGTTCCTCTAGGCTCAGGATGGCCTGTTTGAGACCCCAATACCATTTCAGGGCCGCATTGGAATATTCGGCGTTGATTTCCTCGTACAGGCGGGCAAGATCGCGCTCGGCGCGGGAGGTGATGCTAACTACGTATGCCATGCTCGGTTTCGAACTCGTCGAAAAATTCTTTTGCGGGCCGAGTCTTTCCCTTTTTCGCGTCCTCGAGACCCTGGCGGATGCCTTCCTCTGCATCGACGCGGGCGGCAATGTCGAGCAGGCGCTGATAGGCTTCAGCATCCTGCACGACGGCAGCTGCTTTGCCCTTCACCGTGAGCACAACAGGGCGTTTGCTTTTCTTGAGTTGCTTCATAAAGTCGCCGGAACGGCGGCGGAAGGTCGTGAGTGATTGGATATCCTTGGTGATATCAAGCATGAGTGCACTCCTAAAGTGGCACCTTTTTAGGTGCCACCAGAATACTACATCTCTGGAAGGCGGAAAAGGCCTTCCAGCTACTGCGTGTTTCTTGACTTTTGTCCGAATGGCTGTCTAGACTTAAAATTCCCGCGCAAACAAATGATTCAAGCGGAACACAAGACGATTGTTGTGGGTGTCACTGGCGCTTCGGGGGCCGTGCTGGCGCAGGTTGCACTGCGGCTGCTGGAGGCCGACGCGCGTGTGTCGCGGATTCATCTCGTGGTCACTGATACGGGTGCGCGGTTGCTCGCGCACGAACTGGGCATTGCTACAAGCGACGCCAAGCAGATCCCTTCGCTGCTCGTCGGAGGACGTGCTGCGAAGACTGAAGTTCTGCCGAACAAGGATGTCGGCGCTTCGATCGCCTCGGGCAGCTACCCCGTGGATGCGATGGTGGTGATTCCCTGCTCGATGGGCACGCTCGCGGCCATTGCTGCGGGGACGAGCGACGATCTCGTCGCACGCGCCGCCGACGTTTGCCTCAAGGAAGGCCGCCGCCTGGTGCTCTGCGTGCGCGATACGCCGTTCAGCCGGATTCATCTGGAGAATATGCTGCGCGTGCAGCAGGCCGGCGCGGTGGTCATGCCGGCGATTCCGTCGTTCTATCACCAGCCGAAGACAATCGACGATCTGGTTGCGCAATATGTCTATCGCGTCCTCGCGCAGATGGGATTGCCGCAGGAGCAAATGTACCGATGGGAAGGGCAGGGCAAGGGGAAAGCACACGAAGTGTGATCCACCTCCCGAGAGTTTGAAATGACATGGCGGGGAACAGTTCAAGCTTAAACGTTTTGATACTGGGCGCAGGTGCTTCAGCTTCATGTGGCATTGCTCTGACCAAGGACATACTGCGCGAATTCATGGAGAAACTATCGGCGGAGGAGCCTGTTAAGGCCGGAAAGGCCGACAAGCTTTTAGAATATCTTTATCAAGATTTCAACCCGGTGTACCGAAACTATCCAAATATAGAAGATTTTCTAAATATTTTGGAGACCGCCAGCATTTTCAATTCACAAGAGTTTATCGAGAGCACGTTGTGGCCCAAGACAAAAACTACTGAGGTTAAGAAGATCGTTCTGCGGGCCCTAACCGAGTATCTCTGGAAGTTCATGTCGGGCAATAAACGATCCCACTATGTTGACACATACTTTAGAGACTATGTTTCGACGGAAACTGTGGTAATCACGTTTAATTGGGATCTCTCTGTAGAACAGGCTTTATCGAAACGCCGAGGTCAACTTTCCATTAGATACCAGTATCCCGAAAGCGATAGCCGGAAGGATGTCATTACGCTTCTGAAGCCTCACGGGTCGCTGAATTGGTTTCGTAAGAGGGATATCGATGGATTGGCCGAACTGAAAGCAAGAAGACTCGACGGGGATATTTTCATATGCGAGTTTATTGACGTACTCCTTGCCCATGACCTGCCTGAGGTCACCCCAATAATCGTCCCGCCTGTCTTCAATAAAGATTTCTCGAGCCCTACGCAGGATTTCAATTCGAATATCTTCAGCGAGACTTGGACTTCCATCTATAAGTCTCTTCGGCGTGCGACGAAGTTAACGATTCTAGGCTATTCATTGCCGAAAGAAGACCAGTTTGCCAAGTTCGTTTTCCGAAGAGCTCTCAGGAACAACTTGCTTGCGGTCGAAAGGAAAAAGAAACCACAATTGGAAATGCATGTGGTGAATCCTGACGAGGCCATCGAGGGTACGTTTGCGCGCCTTGTCGGTAGAGACGGTGTTAGCTTCAAGTTTCATAAATCTAGATTTGAAGACTACGTGGACAGTCTATCGTGATGAATCGGTTTCGCACGGTCCTTGAAATGATCAAGTTCGAGCACTCCGTCTTCGCCCTGCCGTTCGCGCTGACGGGAGCCCTGCTTGCGGCGCGCTATCCCGCGATTCCAGGCGTGTTGCCGGGCTGGCCACAGTGGCGGCAGATTTTATGGATCGTCGTCGCGATGGTAGGCGCACGGGCCGCGGCGATGACGATGAACCGGATCATCGATCTGCGCTACGACCGCGAAAATCCTCGCACGCGCGCGCGCGCCCTTCCGACAGGAGCGCTCTCGGTAGGCTTCGCGTGGGCCTTCGCTGCGGCGGGCTCCGCGGTGCTGGTGATCGCGGCGTGGCAATTGAACCCTCTCGCGCTGGAGCTTTCCCCTGTCGCGCTCACGGTGCTGTTTTTATACTCCTACACCAAACGCTTTACATTGTGGTCGCATGTGGTGCTTGGATTTTGCCTGGGGATGTCGCCCGCGGCGGCGTGGATTGCCATCGCGGGCTCACTCGACGCGCGCATGTTGATTCTTTGCGCGGCTGTTACGCTGTGGGTGGGCGGATTCGACGTGCTCTACGCGTGCCAGGACATCGAATACGACAATTCGGCGGAACTATTTTCCGTGCCGAAGCGCTTCGGCATCGCCCGAGCGCTGGCGATTGCCCGCGCCATGCACGTCGTGATGATCGCGCTGTTGGGTTGGCTGGCGTGGAGTTTCCACTTGCCGTGGCCCGCCTGGGCGGGAATCGCCGTGGTGGCCGCGCTGCTGGCGTACGAGCATTCGCTAGTTTCGCCGGATGACTTGAGCCGGATGAATGCTGCGTTTTTTACGGTGAACGGTTATATTAGTCTGTTGTTCTTGCTATTCTGGGGCGCGGCGGTTGCTGTCGCGCATTAGTGGCACCGGCTTCAGCCTGTGTGGGTTTGACTTTTTATGATTCGGCTCGATTTGAATTAGGACTGTAAATAAAACCACACAGGCTGAAGCCTGTGCTACTTAAACATGAGCGAACTCCGAATCAGCGACGAGCGGTTAAGACCAATCGCGGACAAAGTGCTCGCAGGCGAGCGCCTGAGTTTTGACGACGGCCTCGTGCTTTATCGCTCTCCGGACCTGCTCGCCATCGGCTGGCTTGCGAATTCCGTCCGCGAGAAGCGCTACGGCGATACCTGCTTTTTCAATGTAAACCGCCATATCAATCCGACCAACGTGTGCGTCGCGCATTGCAAACTGTGCGCGTTCGGCCGCGATCCCAATGCGCCCGGGGCGTATACGTTCGCGCTGGAAGAGATTTATCAGCGCGCCGAACAAGGCGTGCGCGAAGGCGCGACGGAATTCCACATGGTTGGCGGCCTGCATCCCGATCTGCCGTTTGAATATTTCCTCGACCTGATGCGCGGACTGAAAAAACGCTGCCCGACCGTGCACCTGAAGGCGTTCACGATGGTTGAGGTGGGATACTTCTCGCGCATCGCCAAGCTTTCGATTCGCGACACGCTCCTGGCGCTCAAGATTGCGGGCGTGGACTCGCTGCCCGGCGGCGGCGCTGAAATTTTTCATCCGCGCGTGCGGAAAATTATTTGCGACCACAAGGTCAGCGGGCAGCAATGGTTGAACATCGCGCGCACCGCGCACGAAATCGGACTGCGCTCCAATGCCACGATGCTCTACGGCCACGTCGAAACAGAAGAGGAGCGCGTCGATCATCTTCTGGCGCTGCGCGAACTGCAGGATGAAACGCACGGCTTCGCGGCGTTCATTCCGCTGGCGTTTCACCCGGCGAATACGGGACTCGCGCATCTGCCCCCGCCGACCGGCTACCACGATCTGAAATCCATCGCCATTTCGCGCCTGCTGCTCGACAATTTCGACCACATCAAAGCTTACTGGGTGATGCTCACGCCGAGCATCGCGCAAATCGCGCTGCGTTTTGGCGCGGACGACTTGGACGGCACGGTCGTCGAAGAGAAGATCTATCACGACGCCGGCGCCAAAACGGCTGAGTTCACCCCGCGCGCCGAACTCGAACGCCTGATCCGTGAAGCCGGCCGCGTCCCCGTCGAGCGCGACACGCTTTATCGTCCGGTCGATCGCTCGAAAATGCCTCCGCCGCCCGGGCCGCGCCCCGACGTCACACTTTCCATTAATACTTAGTGTAAAATCAGGTAAGAATTTGCTCAGTTGAGGAGACTCCGATGCGGCAGGTAATACTCTATCCCGGTGAAGATTGCCAGCTCAACCGGTCGATGCAACACCATATAACCAGTTGATCTGACAATACTTCCCATCGAGAATCAATCTGTAAGGCAATACCCCATCAGAACCTAAC